>Ga0209633_10000060_pt1 | contig 129967 bp, 113 predicted proteins | sample Cruoilmetagenom1_FD_187290 | JGI IMG/M metagenome (GOLD analysis project Ga0209633, IMG submission 187290) | Oil polluted marine microbial communities from Coal Oil Point, Santa Barbara, California, USA - Sample 1 (SPAdes) (version 2) | ecosystem: Environmental > Aquatic > Marine > Oil seeps ... | reverse complement strand
CGGAAGTGAAACCGCTTAGCGCCGATGATAGTGTGGCAGTAGCCATGTGAAAGTAGGGAACCGCCAGGCTCTTAAATCTAAAACCCCTTCAGCATACGCTGTAGGGGTTTTTTATTGCGCGGGGAATTTATCCTTTTTTGCTTTTCTATTGGGGCTTCCCGAGACATTTTTTAGCTCTTGTTATATCATTGCACGCTGCGGTGCAGATGAGGCTCTAATTCATTCAGTTCCAATTCAGTTGTCAGCTGTATATTTGGTGCCCGTAAAGTAATTTTATAATGAGAATATGTAAGATATTAGGAGAGTAGAAAATGGTTATGAAATCTAGTTTGTCTAAAATATTTATGGTTGCTTCAGCCATTATCTTTAGTGGTTCTGTCTTAGCACATGGAAATGTCTCGCCTCAGGCCGTTGATGTTTCTGCACTCCCTCCAGTTGGGGAGGAATGGGTTGAGGAAAACCCTTACAGAAACGAAGATGATTCTACTTTACTGGAAGAGGCTGTGAAAATTGGTAAATCAGCATTCAACCAAAACTGCGCACGCTGTCATGGATTAGGCGCTGTCTCTGGTGGTATCGCGCCTGATTTGCGTGAAAACCTGACACCTGATGCGGAAGGTGATGAATGGTTCATGTACAGAATCAGAAATGGCGCTGAACGTAATGGCATCACATATATGCCTAAGTTTGAGGGAATCATTGCTCAAGAAGCGATGTGGGCACTAAAATCTTGGCTAGATACCTGTAACCCTGAAGTTTCTGACGATTCAAGCTGCTGGGTTGGTGATGAAAAGAACTCATGCCTAACTGCGGAAGGGCAGTGTGAGTAAAAAGCTTTTATCAGTATTATTGCTTCCCCTGCTTTTAATGGCAGGGGAGGTTTATTCTGGTGAGGATTTTGATTCAATCCGTTCAAAGGGTGGTTTAAGAGTCGCGGTTTATAAAAACTTCCCTCCCTATTCGTATGCGGAGAAAGGAAAGATTGTTGGTATTGATGTCGATATTGCCAAGGCAATTGCTTCAAAGCTTGAACTTGATGCACTGATTTGGTCTGTTGGTGCTGACGAAAATATGGAAGATGACCTGCGGAATATTGTTTGGAAGGGGCACTACTTAGGTGGAGGTACTGCCGACTTTATGATGCATGTCCCTTTTGACAAAGAGTTTGCAAAAGAAAATGATAAAGTTGTTATCTTTTCTCCTTATGCGAATGAGTCAGTAGTTGTTGTACGTCATAAGGCTCGGGCAGAAAAAGAGGCTCTGATGCAGACTTTTATGAGAGGTAAAATTGGTGTTGAGCTTGATACGATGCCAGACTTTTACCTAACAAGCTCAAATCGTGGGATGTACCGTAATAGTGTTAAGCACTTTATGACTGTTGAAGAGGCCGTGTCAGCTTTTACTAAAGGCGAGGTTCAGTCTGTCGTTGCGCCAAAGGCTCAAATCGAAGCTGGCTTGGGAGCAGATCGTTCAGCTTATACTTTTTCCCCGTTGTCTGTGTCAGGCCGGATTCGTTCTGAGTGGAGTCTTGGTATTGCAGTTAAAGAGGGGAGAGATGAGCTTCTTGAGGCCGTTAAATCAGCATTTAAAGAGCTGAAGGGAGCAGGAAAGATTGAAGAGATCTATGCTAAATATAGTGTTAGCTATGAAAAGCCCCTGAACTAATTAAATTATGTTGACTCTCGGTTTATATATAAACCGTTGGTAGTGATGAAAGGGAATTCTTATTTAAAGAATTCCCTTTTTTATTTGTTGTTTACTAAAAGCACTGTTAGATGGCATATTAGTTATAATTAAATAACTAATAAAACTATAAGCTCTTGGAGGCTGTCATGGCGATTTCAGAATCTTCATTAGTACGGCGTTTCTGCCTTAACTTTCTGTTTGTTCTCGGTCTGTTTTCAACACAATCTTTTGCGGCACTCGATGGTGATAGAGGCATTTTTCTTGTCGATAAAGAGGGTAATCAACAGCGGATTGCGTCGATTTCTTTTACACCTAAAGGAGATGGGTACATCTATCAAATCGGCCTTGACGCAGAACATTTTGAGGACCAGTTTCTTTCCATGCGTCCATTTAAATGTCTCATGGGTGGCGCCCAGGTAATTTGCTATGTTGAGTACCCTTACGCAAATGAAAGATATATAGAAAAAGGGGGGCTAACTAGTCTTGAGTATGACCTTCTTTTTTTACATAAAAGCCCCACAGAATATGGCATTAATTTGTGGAATGGAATTTATTACAAGCTAAAGTTGATTGGTGATGAAATTAAGGGGCAGATTTTTGAGCTTGATATGAATGTCCTTTCAGCTCCACCAGAAGAGGGAGTTATCAGACCGATTACAGATGATGATATTTTTGAAGGTGATGTCGATAATCAACGTTTTCCAGAACTTTTGATCAAGTGACTGTGTCGCAGCTAAAACTATTTTTTTGGGGTAGATAATGAGATTACTTTTTTGTTCATTGCTGATGGTAGGAGCAGTGTTTACAGCCTCAGCGGAAGAGATTCCAGAGGATCCTTTGGGTTCCATACAGTGGGATGATATGTATAGAGCCTATTTGAGTGAACATAAGGTTGTTTTTGACGATAGAGTTAAAGTCATGGCGCCAGAATTTGCAGAAGACTCGATGAATGTTCCGGTGTCGGTTGATGCGAGTAAACTAACAGGAATAAGAGAGATTTTGCTTTTTGCCGAATTTAACCCTATTCCAAAAATCTTAAAATTTTTTCCCGTTAGCTCAAAGGCTGTTTTCTCATTTCGTTTTAAAATTCAACAGGCGAGTCCGGTACGGGCAGCGGTTTTAACGAGTGATAACGTTTGGCATGTCGGTGGTGTCTGGATTGACGCGGCGGGTGGTGGTTGTACGACAGCTAGCGATGATCGTTTAGGCGGTGATTGGGCTGATCATCTGGGTGAGATTAGTGCGGGAGTCTGGAACAGAAATGATTCTATACGGACAAAAATCGCAATCAATCACCCTATGGATACCGGACTTGTTGCAGGCATTCCGGCGTTTTATCTTGAGAAAATTGATGTGACGGATGATGAGGGAAAGCTGTTGCTTAGGATTGAGCCATTCGAGCCGGTGCAGGAGAACCCGGTTTTTACCTTGGATGTTTCGAAATCTGCCGTTATCAATATTGAGGCGGTCGACAATAATGCAAATGAATTTTCTGCGAGGGTTGTCCAATGAAAAAAGCGATATCGATTTTAGCTTTATCAATTTTGGTTTCTCTTCCGGTATCTGCCGCAAAATACGATTATGGGCTGGAGGCTAAAAAAATTGGTGTTGATACCTATCTGTTTTTGGGCAAAAAAGAGGATTTCAGCTTTCAAAATGGTGGAAATATCGTTAATACGGGTTTTATTGTCACCTCTTCTGGAGTCGTTGTTATCGATACAGGCTCTTCTAAACGTTATGGGGAACAGATGCTTGCAGAGATTCGCAAGCAGGCAGATAAACCGGTTTATAAGGTAATTAATACTCATCACCACCCAGATCATTTTTTAGGTAATCAGTCATTTAAACCTGCCCCTATCGCGGCATTAAAAGGGACGGTGAAAGATATAAAAAGCTCTGGTGAGATGTTCTCTGAAAACTTATATCGTATGACGGGTGATTGGATGCGAGGAACAGAAGCTGTCGTTCCAGATGTCACACTACAGCCGGGAGCTGAGGAAATTGGTGGCCACCAGATAGAATATATAGAGTTAAGTGGCCATACAGGTAGTGATTTGGCGGTTTTTGATAGAACAACGGGTGTCCTGTTTGCGGGAGATCTGGTTTTCTATAATCGCACCCTGACAACACCTCATGCGATTCCAGAAAAATGGTTTGTGGCTCTAGATAGGCTATCAAAATTGCCATTTAAGGTGCTAGTCCCTGGGCATGGTGAACCGGTGACCGATCTTTCGGCAATAGAGCAAACACGAGATTACCTTCGTTGGTTGGTAGAAACGTTAGATTCTGCAGCAAATAAAGGCCAATCGATGAATGAAGTGATGCAGGAAAAGATTCCAGCCCGTTTTGCGAATCTTGCTCTTGTCAAAAGCGAGTTTAACCGCTCGGTTGTGCACCTTTTTCCGGCTGTTGAGAAGAAGACCTTGCATAGAGCGAACTAATTCGTGAGCTGTTTTTTTTGCCGATTAGCAGCGATCTTGGCTGTGTTACTGCTTGCCGCTTGCGGAGCCCTGAATAGTTTTCCAGTTGATGAACTTTACCATGCCGCTCCCTATCATTCTGCGACGCAACTAGCCCCTCCACGCGGTGTAAAAAGGGTTGCGACCAAAGAGGCCCTGCAACTGCATCAGAGTGAAAAGGCCATATTTGTTGATGTTATGGGGGCTATTTTTAGAGAAGAGAGTCTCGACTTTGATGGGGAGTGGTTAATTAATAAACCTCGAGCAGATATTCCCGGCAGTACATGGTTGCCTAATAGTGGTGAAGAAAAACTGATTCCCATTATCGAAAGATACTACAGAGAGAATCTTCAGCGGTTAACGGGCGGTGACAAGGGAGTCACACTCCTTTTCTACTGTATCGAAGATTGCTGGATGTCGTGGAATGCAAGTAAGCGGGCTGTAGAGTGGGGCTATCGTTCGGTGCTCTGGTATCGAAAAGGGGTTGATGGGTGGAAAGAGGCTGATTTACCGCTTGAAGAGCGGTTTCCTCTGCCGTTGCCTATAGATTAGCTGTTTATTGATCAGGTTCGTCCAGCTGAAGTTCAAGCTGTCTGGAATGCTCCTCTTTAGCGAATATCACTCCAATCCCAATTAAGCGGACAGGCTGTTTTGATCTTTCCCAAGCTTTTTTGTAAAGCTGTTGGTACAGTTCGAGTTGAGGCCTGTTAGTGGTGGATTGCATGGTGGTTGTCTTAAAATCATAAAAGCGAATTTTAATCACTAGGGCATGTGGTGGTGCGGTAATTTTTCTGTTCTTTTCCTTAAGCCGTTCAAGAAGTTTGTCGTAAAGTTTGTTTAGCGCATCAATTCCCTTTTCTAATGAATCTAGATCGGTCGCGAAGGTTGTTTCGACGCTCAACGACTTGCGAATTCTGTCTGTATTAACTGGGCGGCTGTCTATCCCCCTGCTAAGTTCATAAAGGCGAGCACCAAAGCGGCCAAAATGGCTTTCCAGAGTGGGGATGCTAAGTAGCTGTAGCTCTTCGCATGTTTTGACGCCTAATTTTGAAAGTTTCTCTTCAGTTACTTTTCCGACACCATTGATCTTTTTGACAGGCAGTTTTTCTACAAAGCTAGCTACCTCACTGGGTGTGATAACTTTTTGGCCATTGGGTTTATGCCAATCACTGCAAACTTTGGCCAGAAATTTGTTGGGAGCGATACCCGCCGAGGCTGTCAGTCTTTCTGACTCGTATATTCGTTGTCTAATCTCTTTGGCAATTAATGTTGCACTGCCTTGGCAGTGTGTGGAGCCGGTCAGGTCGAGAAAAGCCTCATCGAGCGATAATGGCTCAACAAGGTCGGTATATTCCTTGAAAATCGCCTGAATGTTCTTAGAGACCTCTTTATAGAGAGGCATCCGGACGGGTAGACAGATTAGGGCAGGACATTTCCGTAAAGCGGTGGAGGTGGGCATAGCTGAGTGGACGCCAAATTGTCGTGCTTCATAAGAGCAAGTTGCGACAACTCCCCGTTTTTCAGGTGAGCCACCTACAGCAATGGGAAGCCCGGCTAATGAGGAGTTTTCTCGAACTTCGATAGCTGCAAAAAAACAGTCCATATCGATATGGATGATTTTTCTTTGAGGTTCTTTGCCATTCATGCAGCGATTTTAACGGCAAATAAAAAAGGTGGCCTGTTTAATTGGCCACCTTTCTACGATGCTTTGAAAATTTTTTCTTAGAATGAATCTCCGGGGATACGAACCCAGCCTTCCATCAATACTCGAGCGCTACGACTCATGACGACTTTATTGACGGTCCATTCTCCGCCAGTTTCAACAGCTTCTGCGCCGACCTTCAAAGTGCCAGAAGGGTGGCCAAAGGTTACATTTTTTCGCTCGCCACCACCTGCTGCAAGGTTGACCAATGTTCCGGGGATGGCGGCAGCAGTGCCAATAGCGACGGCTGCTGTTCCCATCATGGCATGGTGAAGTTTACCCATTGAAAGCGCGCGAACATTCAGGCCGATATTGGCTGTTTGGATCTCTTTACCACTTGAGGATGTGTAGTCAGTTGGCTTGGCAACGAAGGCTACTTTTGGTGTGTGCTGGCGGCCTGCAGCCTCTTCAGGTGAAGAGATCAAGCCCATTTTTATCGCGCCATAGGCACGAATAGTTTCAAACATCTCTAATGCTTTTGGGTCGCCGTTGATTGCTTCCTGAAGTTCTGCGCCGGTGTAATTGATCTCTTCTGCATTGAGAAAAACAGTGGGAATACCGGCGTTGATCATCGTTGCTTTAAAAGTGCCGATACCGGGGACTTCCAAGTCATCGACCAGATTTCCAGTAGGAAACATCGCCTCGCTGGCATCGACAGGGCTCATAAATTCCACTTCGACTTCAGCAGCGGGGAAAGTGACACCATCCAGCTCAAAATCTCCTGTCTCTTGAACAGCACCATTTGTAATGGGCACTTGAGCAATGATTGTTTTGCTGATGTTAGCTTGCCAGATACGCACGGTAGCAATTCCATTCTCTGGAATCCGGCTCGGATCAACAAGTCCTTGGCTAATTGCAAAGGAACCGACCGCGGCGGTTAGGTTGCCGCAGTTACCACTCCAATCAACGAATGCCTTGTCGATGGCAACTTGGCCAAAAAGGTAGTCGACATCGTGATCAGCTTGGCTGCTTTTTGAGAGAATGACCGTTTTGCTGGTGCTAGAAGTTGCACCACCCATCCCGTCGGTTTGTTTGCCATAAGGATCTGGGCTGCCGATTACGCGTAGTAAGATAGCATCACGGATAGCACCAGGAACTTGTGCCGATTCGGGCAGGTCTTTCAGGTTAAAAAATACACCTTTGCTGGTGCCGCCACGCATATAAGTGGCTGGAATTTTGATCTGTGGAGGGAAGGCCATGGGATTCTTATCCTGTAATGAATTGCGGTATGTAGATAGACCGCGGTTAACTGGGATGAGTCTACTGAAATTGCTGGCTCATAAGCTTTTTAACCTTGAGCTATTCGGCCTACCGTGGAGGCAGACCGAATAGCCAAGAGAGATAGCTGCGCCTTATTTAGCAGCTGCTGACTCAAGAAAGTCTTGAGCAAATCGCTGCAGTACACCACCAGCCTCATAAACAGAGACTTCATCTGCAGTATCCAGACGGCAAGTGACAGGAATCTCGACGCTTTCACCGTTTGCACGGTGCATGATGACAGTTAAGTCGGCACGAGGGGTGCGTTCACCAATAACATCGAAAGTCTCAGTGCCATCGATATTGTATGTTTCGCGCGTTTCACCCGCTTTGAATTCCAAAGGCAAGACGCCCATACCGACTAAGTTAGTACGGTGAATACGCTCGAAGCCTTCGGCAACAATCGCCTCAACGCCGGCTAAACGAACCCCTTTTGCTGCCCAGTCACGAGATGACCCCTGACCATAGTCAGCACCAGCAATAATAATCAGCGGTTGTTTACGTTCCATATAGGTTTCGATCGCTTCCCACATGCGGCTCTCTTGGCCTTCTGGCTCAATACGTGCCAATGAACCCTGCTTAACTTCGCCATTTTCATCGAGGCACATTTCGTTAAGTAGTTTAGGGTTCGCGAATGTTGCACGCTGTGCGGTGAGGTGATCACCACGATGCGTTGCGTAGGAATTAAAATCTTCCTCAGGCAATCCCATTTTATGGAGATAAGCACCTGCAGCACTTTCCAGCATGATAGCGTTCGATGGAGAAAGGTGGTCGGTGGTGATGTTGTCACCGAGTACAGCTAAAGGACGCATTCCTTTCATGGTGCGCTCGCCTGCCAATGCTCCTTCCCAGTAGGGAGGGCGGCGGATATAGGTCGTTTGTGGGCGCCAATCATAAAGTGGACTTTTAGCCTCTTCAGTAGTACCTAAGTCGAACATCGGGTTATAGACTTGATTGAACTGCTCAGGTTTTACCGATTTCGAGACGATTGCATCGATCTCTTCATCGCTAGGCCAGATATCTTTCAGCGTAACAGGGTTTCCATCTTTATCGTTACCCAGCACATCTTTCTCGATATCGAAACGGATTGTTCCGGCAATCGCGTAAGCAACTACGAGTGGAGGTGATGCAAGAAAGGCCTGCTTGGCATAAGGGTGAATACGGCCATCGAAGTTACGGTTACCAGAAAGTACTGCTGTGGAGTAAAGATCTCGGTCAATGATCTCCTGTTTGATTTTTGGGTCAAGCGCGCCACTCATACCATTACAGGTTGTGCAGGCGTAGCCGACGATACCAAAACCGAGTTTTTCCATTTCAGGTAACAGGCCAGACTCTTCTAAATAGAGTTTGGCTACTTTTGAGCCAGGAGCAAAAGATGATTTTACCCAAGGTTTGCGGACAAGGCCGAGCTCATTAGCTTTGCGAGCAACGAGGCCTGCAGCGACAACATTGCGAGGGTTACTTGTGTTTGTGCAGCTTGTGATCGCTGCAATAATAACCGCACCATCGGGCATTTCACCCTCTTTCTCTTCCCATTCGCCTGCGATGCCGCGTGTTGCAAGGTCAGAAGTCGGTAGGCGACGATGAGGATTTGATGGGCCAGCCATGTTGCGAACAACGGTTGATAGATCAAACTCTAGAACGCGTTCGTATTCGGCTTCTACGAGGTCATCAGCCCATAGGCCAGTTGTTTTCGCGTAATTTTCAACCAATGCAACCTGCTCAGGATCTCGGCCTGTCAGTTTCAGGTAGTCGATTGTCTGCTCATCGATATAGAAAAGACCGGCTGATGCACCAAATTCTGGTGTCATATTGGAAATTGTTGCACGATCACCAATGGTTAAATTCGCAGCCCCTTCACCAAAAAACTCAAGGTAAGAAGAGACAACTTTTTCGTTTCTTAGGAACTCGGTGATGGCCAGCACGATATCGGTTGCTGTGATGCCAGGTTGACGTTTACCCGTCAGTTTTACACCAATGATATTCGGTAGGCGCATCATAGATGGACGGCCCAGCATAACGGTTTCAGCTTCAAGCCCACCAACACCCAATGCGATAACGCCTAAAGCGTCAATATGCGGTGTATGACTGTCTGTGCCGACACAGGTGTCAGGGAAGGCAATTCCATCACGAGATTGAACCACGGGTGACATTTTTTCCAGATTAATCTGGTGCATGATGCCGTTACCCGCGGGGATCACATCAACATTCTTGAAAGCTGTTTTTGTCCACTCGATAAAGTGAAAGCGGTCGTCATTTCGGCGATCTTCGATAGCACGATTTAACTCGAAAGCATCTTTTTCAAATCCGGCATGTTCAACAGCTAGCGAGTGATCGACGATTAGCTGAGTAGGGACTTCAGGATTGACTTTAGATGGATCTCCGCCTTTATCAGCGATTGCATCACGGAGTCCTGCGAGATCAACCAAAGCAGTGTGGCCGAGGATATCGTGACAGACAACACGTGCAGGGTACCAAGGGAAGTCGAGTTCTTGCTTACGGTCTATAAGCTGCTTTAAAGAGGCTTCTAGATCAGCAGGGTTGCAACGGCGAACCAACTGCTCTGCCAGAATTCGTGAGGTGTAAGGCAGTTTCGCGTAAGAATCTGACTTGATTGCGTTGACCGCAGCACGGGTATCAAAATAATCCAGTTTGGTGCCGGCTAGGGGTTTTCGGTTTTCAGTGTTCATAACTTATTCCAAAGAGTTGTATTGTTGAAGAGAAGAGCGAGGAGTGTGCCTCTTTTCTTTTAAATTAAAGAGAAATCAAGGCAAAGGGTACGAGCTGACTGTGGGGAGGAAAACTGTGGCCTTTCGGTGGTTTGCGTTGATTTTTGATAACTTAATAAAGTGATGGACAGACAACGAACGGCTGCCTGTCCATCACGCGGCCTATCTTTCTGAAATGGGGTTAACTTTACGTGGTTCTGAACCGGTGTAATCTGCACTTGGGCGGATAATGCGGTTGTTATCACGCTGTTCCATCACATGAGCTGCCCAGCCTGTTAGGCGAGAGCAGACAAAGATTGGTGTGAACAGTTTTGTTGGAATTCCCATAAAGTGGTAAGCCGAAGCATGGAAGAAATCAGCATTACAGAACAGTTTCTTGGTGTCCCACATGTACTCTTCACACGCGACAGAAATATCATACAAAGAGGTATCGCCATTTTCCGCCGCAAGCTTCTCAGACCATGCTTTAATGATTACATTGCGTGGATCGGAGGTACGATAGATCGCATGGCCAAAGCCCATGATCTTCTCTTTGCGCTCAATCATTCCGGCCATTTTTTCTTTCGCGTCAGCTGGTGAGCTGAACTTCTCAATCATATCCATTGCAGCTTCATTTGCACCACCGTGAAGAGGGCCACGAAGTGTGCCGATCGCACCAGTAACACATGAGAACATGTCAGATAATGTAGAGGCGCAAACACGTGCGGTGAATGTAGAGGCGTTAAATTCATGCTCAGCATAAAGAATTAGCGATACATCCATTACACGGCGATGTTGCGCTGATGGTGTTTCGCCATTTAGCAGGCGTAAGAAATGGCCGCCAATTGAATCTTCATCGCTTGTGCAGTCTATTTCAACACCATCATGTGAGAACTTATACCAGTAACACATGATTGCTGGGAAAGCCGCTAATAAACGGTTTGAAGCTCTGCGTTGCTCAGAGAAATCGTTTTCTGGCTCTAAATTGCCAAGAAAAGAGCAACCTGTGCGCATCACATCCATAGGGTGAGCGTCAGCAGGGATTAGCTTTAAGACGGCTTTTAATGCTTCTGGCAAATCACGCATACCGAATAATTCAGCTTTGTAGGCCGCGAGTTGCTCAGCATTAGGAAGTTCACCATTAAAAAGTAGATAGGCAACCTCTTCAAATGTAGCGTTTTCAGCAAGGTCAGAAACGTCATAACCACAATAGGTTAGGCCGCTACCCGATTTACCAACGGTACAAAGTTTTGTTTCGCCTGCCGACTGGCCACGAAGGCCGGCGCCAGATAGTTTCTTTTCAGCCATTATTTATTTCTCCTTTGAAAACAGTGCGTCTAGTTTCTGCTCATATTCGTGGTAACCCAATACATCATAAAGCTCCATACGAGTCTGCATCGTATCAACAACATTGACCTGAGTGCCTTCCTTGCGGATGGTTGCATAAACATTTTCTGCAGCTTTGCTCATGGCGCGGAAAGCAGAAAGTGGGTAAAGAACCATGCTTGCACCTGCTTCACCCAATTCTGTGGTGGTGAAATAAGGTGTTTTACCAAACTCAGTGATGTTGGCTAGAACAGGAACGCCAACCGCTTTAGTGAATGCACGGTAGTCATCCAGTTCATAAACCGCTTCAGCGAAGATCATATCAGCGCCCGCTTCAACGTAAGCACAAGCACGATCGATCGCAGCCTGTTGGCCTTCGCTATTATAAGCATCGGTACGAGCCATCAAGACAAAGTTAGAGTCAGTTTTAGCGTCAGCCGCCGCTTTAACGCGATCAGACATCTCTTCTAAACTAACTAGCTCTTTGTTAGGGCGGTGACCACAACGTTTTGCGGCAACTTGATCTTCGATATGAACCGCAGCAACACCGGCGCGTTCCATCTCTTTGATAGTGCGAGCGATGCTAAAAGCACTGCCCCAGCCTGTATCGATATCAACAAGAAGTGGAACATCAGTGGCTGCCGTAATGCGGCTGGCGTCGGTTAGAACATCGTTCAATGTTGTAACGCCAAGATCGGGTAGGCCAAAAGAGGTATTCGCAACACCACCACCTGAAAGGTAGATTGCTTGGTAGCCTGCTCTCTCGGCCAACAATGCGCTATAAGCGTTAATTGTGCCCATGATTTGAAGCGGTTTTTCGACTTCCATCGCTTTACGAAAGCGGAGGCCTGCTGATTGAATTTCACTCATAAAATATAACTCCTAAGTTTTAGAGTTTTTTAAACACTTTTTGGATAACCAAGTGTTTTCAGGTTTTCGGCAATCTCGCCCAGGGTCGCTGAGTCGTCGATTGTTGCTGGAACTTTATGTTCTACGCCATCGGCCATACTACGCATCGTTCCACGGAGAATTTTTCCAGAACGTGTTTTAGGTAGCCGTTTAACGATTGTTGCCATTCTAAAGGCGGCAACAGGGCCTATTTTTTCGCGGATCAAAGCCACTATCTCTTTGACGACCTCTTCATCATCACGGTTCGCGCCAGACTGTAGTACTGCAAAGCCCATTGGAGATTGTCCTTTGAGTTTATCGGCAACTCCGATTACGGCACACTCTGCAACATCAGGATGAGAGGCTATAGCCTCTTCCATTGCACCTGTTGAGAGTCTATGCCCGGCAACGTTAATTACATCATCGGTACGGCCCATGATATAGACGTAGCCTTCCTCATCCTGATAACCGGCATCACCGGTTTCATAATAGCCGGGGAATGTTTCTAGGTAAGAGCTGAAGAAGCGCTCGTCATTCTGCCAAAGTGTTGGGAAAGTGCCTGGAGGTAGCGGCAATTTAATGGCAATCGCACCCATGTCACCGTTAGGAACTTGTTGCCCGGCTTCGTCAAGAAATTGCACGTTGTAGCCAGGTACCGCTTTAGTAGGTGAGCCGGGTTTAACAGGAAACTCTTCAAGACCAAGGCAGTTTGCAGCAATCGCCCAACCGGTTTCAGTTTGCCACCAGTGGTCGACAACAGGGACCTGTAATTTATCTTGTGCCCAAAACAGTGTGTCTGGATCGCAGCGTTCACCCGCAAGGAACAGCGCGCGCATGCAGGACATGTCGTACTTTTTAATGTAATCACAATCAGGGTCTTCTTTTCTGATCGCTCTTAGCGCAGTTGGAGCAGTAAAAAGGGAAGCAACTTTATGCTCAGAAATAATCCGCCAGAATGCACCAGGATCGGGCGTTCCGATAGGTTTTCCTTCGAAAATAAGTGTTGTTGAGCCATTTAACAGAGGGCCATAGCAGATGTATGAATGACCGACGACCCAGCCAATATCCGATGCAGCCCAGAAAACTTCGCCAGGTTGAATATTGTAGAGATACTTCATTGTCCATTTCAGTGCGACAGCATGGCCACCGTTGTCACGAACAACCCCTTTAGGCTGGCCTGTGGTGCCTGAGGTGTAGAGAATATATAAAGGATCAGTCGCTTCAACTGAAACACAAGCAGCTGGTTCAGCTGTTTCAACAGCAGATGCCCAATCTATATCACGACCTTCTTGCATCTCAGCTTCGACCTGAGGGCGTTGGAAAATGACTGTATTGGCTGGTTTATGGTCAGATAATTCGATGGCGCCATCAAGAAGTGGCTTGTACTTGATAATGCGGCTGCCCTCAATGCCGCAAGAGGTAGAGAGGATCGCTTTTGGTTTCGCATCGTTGATGCGTGTTGCCAATTCGTTTGCGGCAAAACCACCAAAAACAACCGAGTGAACAGCACCAATTCTGGCGCAAGCCAACATTGCCATAACCCCTTGAGGAATCATTGGCATATAAATCAGAACGCGGTCACCTTTGGTAACACCTAGCCCAGTTAGAACGCCAGCTAGTTTGGCCACTTCGTCACGTAACTCACTATAGCTGTAGGTTCTTTTTGTCTCTGTGACAGGACTATCGTAGATTAGAGCCGCTTGATCACCATGACCATTTTCAATATGAACATCCAGAGCGTTATAGCAAGTATTGAGTTTTGCGCCTTGAAACCAACGGTAGATTGGTGCTTTTGAATCGTCGAGAACAGCATCCCATTTCTTATCCCATTGGACAGTTTCAGCGGCTTCAGCCCAGAACTCTTCTGGGTTGCTGAGTGAACGGTCGTACAATTCTTGGTAGCTCTGTGTCATCTGTTTCTCCTCAATGGTTAAAATAATTCAGCTGATTTTGTTTTTTTAATGCTGATTTTAATTATATACACGTTCAATTATGTCTGATTTATTCTTTGTTTTCAAGCCAGACCTGTAGTCCTTGAGCGTTAAGGTCTATATCGATTTCGAGAATATCGAGTGCCTCTTTTCTTGTGGTTGGACTGCCCTGTTTTTCGAGTTGAGTTAGCATTGAATCTTTCAGCCCATCGACAATATTTTGATATAAATTTTCTTTGTCGACAGTTTCAGCGAGTTGGGTGTATTCATCAATGCGGGCGCGGAGTTGGAGCGCAAGCTCTTGCGGATTTTCGATCATGCAAAAGTGAGTAAGGTAGATTCGCTTTGGCTTGAGTGCCATCAATTTATCAAGAGATTGGTGCCAGGCGACAGGATCGAACTGTACAGGTGTTGTGGGCGGGAAGATAAACGGGCCAATAGGGCTATCGAACTCTCTATAGGAAAGTCCGAAGGTATCACCGCTGAATATTCCCTCACTTAAGGCATCGCAGATGCAGAAGTGATGTTTGGCATGACCGGGAGTGTCGAGAAAAAGCAGTTCACGCCCATTGAGCGAAAGTTTGAAGCCATCATCTGCCTCAATCACACGATCAGCAGGAACGGCGACCAATTCACCGTAGAGCTTGTTGAATGTCTCTTCGCCGTATACCACTTTCGCGCCTGCAACCAGTTTGGTTGGGTCAACCATGTGGCGAGCGCCACGAGGATGAATAACCAGTTTTGCATTGGGCAGTGCCTCAATTAGTGTTCCAGCACCGCCCGCATGGTCAAGATGAACGTGCGTTGGAATAACATATTCGACATCTTCTCGAGAAAGCCCTTTTTCGGTGAGTAGTTCGAGAAGGTGAGGAGTGGTGTAGGCGGTGCCTGTGTCGATAAAGGCTGCTTTACCGTTATGTTCTAGAAGATAGCAGGCAGCAAGTTTGGGGCGAACGTATAGCGTATCAACGCAGGTGATTCCGTGGCCAAGCTCATAGGTTGTTTGTGTCATGTGACTGCTCTAAATTGGATAAAGCAGCGATTCTACCCCGAAGGGGCTGAGATCAAAAACCGTAGCGAACAGCGGCAAACAGGTTGTTATTGTGGCGGAATTGTCCGAAAAAAGTATGGGTTTGTTCGCCTAAGAAGAAATTTCCGCCGACCTCGGCTGACCAGTTATCATCAATTTTATAATTAACCTTAGGTCTTAGGTAGGCATCACCATCTGAGGGGGAGTAATAGGCGAAAAGTGACCAGCGTAGATTTTGGTTAAGTGTTAAAAGTGTTAGGCGGGTAGTGAGTAGATGGCGGTATTCATCACGCTCGTGGCTGCTTGGCGGTAACGTGTTGCGGTAATTGTCGTAATCCATTAGCCATTCAAGATAATACTGGACAGAAATGGTTAGGTCTTTTATTAGTTCCTGCTCGTAGCCGACAAGAAACCGGAATTCACTATTGCTAATGAGGGGGTCTTTGCCACTACTATCGTCTTTCGAATCGTAATAACCGATTTCGATATTGCCGATACCTTTTGATAGTGGACCACGTAGGCTTGCACCGTAAACGCTAAGCTCGGGAAAGGTTGCAAGCCCGCTTGTCATATCAAATCCTGCTGGACTTTTCCAAAAGCCATCATAGCCATACAGTGCGATTTCGTACGTGCCAAATGTTTGGTAGAGACGAACGGCTACCTCTGAACCATGGGGTTGGTCTGTTTTGATAATGGTATTTTGACCGGAAATGGCATCCAGTGTGGGGTTGAAATATGAAACCCTTCTTCCATCAATATGACGATCGGCATCAAAATGAGGTGTGATAATTAGGTCGACATTAACAGCTGAACTGAAAAAAGAGCTTTTAATCGCATCAGAGGGGGCTTTTAGATATTCCTCATCACGGCCGATGAAAAAAGAGTTCCAATCTTTTGAGAACAGATCATTAATAAAGAGAAGGTCGCCTGTTCCCCAAGTGAGAATTTGCCGCCCTAATTTAATATCGATGAAATCTGCCGGGCTGAATTCGATATTAGCTTCGCGAAGGTCAAGCCAGCCTTTGCCTTGTTCTAGATCAATATGACGTTGGCGATCGACTGTATCGTAGATTAGGTCGGTGGTTAAATTGGCGGTGAAAAGCTCAAACTCTTTCTGCATCTCAAGTTGAAGCCGAGTTTCGCCAATGGATGTACCTCGCTCATTTGAATCTGACTGGGTTCTCAGGCCGCCTCGAGCTTCCCAAAAACCGCTGATGGAAAGAGGCGTCTCATCATCATAGGAATCCGAGAAATCATTGCTGTCTGGATCTTGGGTCGTTAGCCCACCGGGAAGTGTTGGTTTTGAACCAAGTCCAGCAGGCATCGACGGTGAGCCTGTTGATATGCCCGAAGGGAGTGCCGGGGGAGCCGCTTGGGCTAAAGGGGCTAACTGCGTTGCAATTAAAGCGGTTAAAAGGGCGCTCTTTCTCAGCATAAAACGGTCTCAACTTATGAATTATACGGCTAACGCAGCCACTTTCTGGGCGCTTTACGTAAAAAACGCTCGGTATAAATCTCCTCAGGAAGTCCTAGATTATAGCTAACCTTGCTATATTCCATCACCGTTTTACTTTTTGTTTTCAGGTTTTCCATGCTGGATTTTGTAACCGTTGGAAAACCTTCAATGGTGTCGACTTTCAGTGTTTTATTGGTCCGGTAAAGCGCACCATTTTTGTCATAATATTCAGTTTGGATAGGCAGGAAAGTCTCTTTGTGGATATACATTGTGTAGTAAGAGAACTCCACTGAATCTGGATTAACAGGTGTGTTCTTAATGACATAGTAGTTGTCATCGGTGCTGACCAGTTCGTGGTTGTCATCTTCAAGATTACGACCTGAAACATCTTCATAGTAGAAGTCTGACCCAACAAAACTGGTTCGCTTGTCCGTAGCAGCAATTCGCTTCACAAGATCAAGGGCAGGAAGGTAAAGCCAACGGTCATCACTGCCGCCAGGGTGCTTCCAAACCATGAAAACCATCTTGTTTACATCAGCAGGCCGATTGAAATAGACATACATTTTCTGATCGCCTTTATAGTCGTTATTTTCCAGTGAATCGGTCTGCGGCTCATCCGTTCTCAGAATAGTAAACTGGCGTGTGCGGTCGCGGCCTTGCTCATCTGTGATCGTCATTTTGACTTTTGCTTTGCCGTCTTGTCCTTGGTAGTAGGCGACAAAATTGGTTTTGTTGACTATTTCATCGACCGAAGGTGCAGAGAATGCGACGGATGAAGCCAATAATCCTGCGGCTAGAAAGAGAGAGGCTAATCTGTTTTGGACTGTTTTTTTCATTATTTATTCTCGGTTATCCCTTTGCTGTTTGGCCGGGGAAAAGAAATCGCTCAAGTAGTGTAATCATAGCAGGCAGAATCATCAATGAAGCGACACCCGCTAAGAAGAGAATTGCCGCGATGAATATGCCTACAGTTTGGTAGGGGACCAAAGGGGCAGCGAGCAGAGGTAGAAAGCCGAAGCCAACAACGATTACATTTCGGCTAATCGCTCTAGCGGGCTCTCCAAACATTGGGCCCACTGCAGATTTCCATGATCCCATCTCTTTAACTGTTTCACGCGCGCGTGCGAGAAAGTGGATGGCGTAATCAACGGCAAGTCCTAAGCTGAGCGCACTAAGAACGGCAACGGGCATATCGTAATCTTTACCAATTAAACCAATAACGCCATAGATCAAGCCAACGGTGACGGTGAGCGGGATCATTGCAAGAATACCCCAAAGCAGTGAGCGGAACAGGAGAACCATCATGGCAAGCACAACCAAAAAGCTGCCGCTGAATGATTCAATCATGCCGTTGACCATCTTCTCTTGCCAAGCAACATTAATATGGGTCAGGCCAAACCAGTTTGCCTCAATACCCATAGGGGGAGGGTTCTTTTTGACCCAACCAGCTAAAGCCTCTTCAACGGCTGACATATCCTGATTGTCACCACTTTTGAGCTGCAACCAAAGGCTGCTTTTACGGTAGTCCGGCGTGACGAAGTGCCATAGGTCCTGTGGGCGGTGGCTATTTTGATAGGTGATTAATGTCTGGGCAACCGCGTTTGAAGTTTCAGGAATACGGAACTCCTTTTGATCCCCAAGCAGTAGTTCACGGTGAACTGTTTTAACGACGTCAGCAAGAGAATTTGCTTTGCCGACGACATCAAGACTGGTCAAGTAGTTTTGCATTTTCGACATATATTCAAGCAGCTCTGGCTGTTTGAATAGCTCGTTACGCTGCCGCTCACTATCGATAAAAATCTGTGCTTGGTCCCAAGCATCAAACTCTTCGTCAGAGGCATTATCGAGTTGCTCATCTAAATAGAGTGTTAAAAGGCTATCTTGTTTTGATGTTGAATCGGGAACGGTGTTTTTAATTTGCTGAATTTTCTCTGCAAGTTGCTTGAAAACCGGTTCAGCATTGGGGATTTCTTCATCATTTAGTTTTGTGATTTCACTCTTCATGCGGGCAAGTTGCGTGCTATTGTCAGTATTATTGGCGGCATATTCAGCTGACTGTTCCAGTTCAAGATAGGCCATGTAAGTTCCAGCGAAATGGCTGTTCATAACCCGATCGGCAACGCGAATCGAATGGTCAGGGCCAAACCATTTAATTGGATTGTCATTGATGTTGATTTTGCCGATACCATAGGCAGCGATGCCAGCCGCAACCATCGTCATGATAAGAACAAGACGGAACTGTTTGTAGATGCCGTTGCCTGCCAATTTGAGAAAATGGCCCATTGCAGTTCGTTCTTCGTCAATTTCGCCACCTTCATGGTTTGCAAAGGCGGCCAGTTTTTCTTCAGGGATAAACATAATAAAAGCGGGGACAAAGGTGATTGTCCAAAACCAAGCAAAGAAGACACCGATGGCAACAAAAACACCGAAAACTTGCACTGGAGGAATAGGCGTTAGTGCCAGTGACGCAAAGCCAGCAATAGTGGTTAATGTTGTAAAAAGCATCGGAGCAAAAAGGGTTTTCATCACCTCGATAAGCGTTTTACGGCGATCTTTTATTTCCGCATAACGGTCAAAGAAGTCGGAAAGGATATGAATGGCATCGAGAACCGCAATTGGCATAATGAAGATTGGAATCATCGAGCTCATTATGTGGATGGTATTGCCGGAAATAATCAGTAGTCCCATTGTCGATAGTGCACATGCCATTGCGACAAGCATTGGAGAGACAACAAATATGAGCTTTTTAAAGAACCACCAGAGGAGTAGAAAGATAACTAACATCGCTAGAGGAGCAGAGATAGCCATTTGGTAAAACATTTCTACACCAAAAGTATCCTCAGCGACGGGCAGGCCAGTGATGTAGTAAGACTCTTCTGTTTTGCCCCATTCGGCAATTTTCCCGAGCAGTTTTTCGCGCACATCGTAGCTGAGATGCTTGTCTGTTAGTGGTAAATAGAGTGCAATTGCCTTGCCATCTTCACTGACGAGCGTTCCCTTTAAAAAAGGAATGTTCATGGCGCGATCTCTAACGGCTAGCGCCTCCTCTTCAGTTTTGGGTGGTTCAGGCATTAGCCAGCTGAACTTAACGGAGCCGAGTCCGCCCTGTTCAATATTCTCAACGCTGGAGGGGGCGATCATATCGACTTCGACAACGCCAGCTTGTTGTTCGGGGTTCTCTTTATCAGGCCAAGAGAGCGTTTTAGCAAATTCGGTCAGTTCATGAACACGGCTGAGCGTTTCAGGGGTGTAAACGCCATTCTCTGTTTTGTCGTTAACAACGCCAACTACAACGATATCGTTAAGGGAGAACTCCTCTTTCATCCGGTTATGAAAAAGGCGTACAGGCTCATCTTCTGAGAGCATGTTTTCGGGGTCGGTGTCGACAGTCAGTGGTTCGAGTGAGCTGAATGTCTTTGGCCAGATAGAAGGCAGAACGGCTAGCATGATAATTAGCAGCGTCGAAACCCACATCATTCGACTGATGATATTGGGTTTATCTATGGAGAATTTAAACAGTGGATTGATGTCGTTGTCACTTGGTGAATTCATCTTTGCTGCGATCCCTTTGTGTTTTTATTCTAAGAAAGTTGCTTGTTATAATTTATTAGAATATCAATATATTTTGTTTGCTTAATTTAGCATTTGCTAATATTATTCGCAAATAGAAAAGACGTTGCATTTATGTCGGTTTTAGATAAGTTATTCCTATGGCACGGGGAGCAAAAAGCTAAGAAGGCCAATGAGATTTACATTATAAAATAGAATCCATAAGTTATGGGTTGAATAGAAAAAGTAAAAAATTCTAGAGGAGAATAAAGATGGCTCGTATTGTAGTTTTAGGTGCAGGTATTGGTGGTGTTCCGATGGCGTTCGAAATGAAAGAGAACGCGCGCCCAGAAGATGAAATTATTGTTATTTCAGATAGCCCAACTTTTCATTTTGTCCCATCAAACCCTTGGGTTGCGGTTAAATGGCGAACTGCTGATGACATCAAGGTAGAGCTTGCTCCCGTATTTCAGAAAAAAGGGATCACTTTTATCCAGCAGGAAGCAACCAATGTAGACCCTGAAAACAACTGCATTGAAGTGGCTGATGGTACAAAAGTTGACTATGACTATTTGATCATCGCAACAGGCCCTAGATTGGCATTTGATGAGGTTGAAGGGCTCGGGCCAGAAGGCTTTACGAAATCGATTTGTCACGTCGATCATGCTGTTGAATCAGCTGATATGTGGGATGAATTCGCAAAGAACCCAAGACCGATTATTATCGGTGCAGTTCAAGGTGCCTCTTGCTATGGGCCCGCATACGAATATGCAATGATCATCGACACTGAACTGCGCAAACGTAAAGTTCGTGACAAAGTTAAGATGACTTTTGTTACCGCAGAGCCTTATATTGGCCATTTAGGTTTAGGAGGTGTGGGTGATACAAAAGGGATGCTCGAAAGTGAATTTCGTAACCATCATATCAACTGGGTCACCAACGCCAAAGTTGACCGGATTGAAGATGGCAAGATGTTTGTCACAGAGGTCAATGATGATGGCAGCACCAAGAAAAATCATGAGCTTGAATTTGGTTATTCGATGATGCTTCCTGCGTTTACCGGTATTGATGCAATCCGTCATAGTAAAGCAGAAGGCTTTATCAACCCTCGTGGGTTTATCATGGTTGATAAAAACCAGCGTAACCCAACGTTCAAAAATGTTTACTCTGTGGGCGTTTGTATTGCGATTCCACCTGTAGAGGCAACACCATTACCTGTTGGCGCACCTAAGACTGGGTACATGATTGAGTCAATGGTAACGGCAACAGCTGAGAATATTCGTGAAGAGCTGGATGGAAAAGAGCCAAGCCATGAAGGGACTTGGAGCGCACTTTGCCTCGCAGATATGGGTGATAGCGGGATTGCGTTTGCAGCGGTTCCACAAATGCCACCAAGAAACATTATTTGGGCTAAGAAAGGGAAGTGGGTTCATTTGGCTAAAATTGCTTTTGAAAAATACTTTATTCGCAAAATCAGAAAAGGTATTAGTGAGCCGCTTTATGAAAAGCATGTATTAAAGGCAATGGGCATTAACCGCCTTAAAGACTGAGGAACAGGTAAATGACGATTGATCGGATGGTTTTTGCTTTTGCTGGGACGTTTATTTTGTTAAGTGTAACGTTGTCTCATTTGCACTCGGCTAACTGGCTTTGGTTTACCGTTTTTGTCGGGGCAAATCTGCTGCAATCAGCTTTTACGGGATTTTGTCCATTGGCGATTATCCTCAAGAAGTTTGGTGTTAAAACCGGTTGCGCGTTTAACTAAGATTACGTCTAACCAGCAAAAACCGACTAGCCTACTAGGTTAGTCGGTTTTTTTATCTGTAACGCTTTATAATGGCAAGCTATTTTCAATCAAAAAAGATTTCCAAGATGAGCGTTATAGTAACTGGTCGTGAAAAACTGCTGAAAGAGCAGTTAAGCAACAAAATCCTTTTCCTTGATGGTGCAATGGGCACGATGATTCAAGCCTATAAGCTGGAAGAGGATGATTATAGGGGTGAACGGTTTGCGGACTGGCCGAGTGACCTTAAAGGAAATAATGATCTGCTCTCGCTTACTCAGCCGGCAATAATAAAAGCGATCCACAGTGCCTATCTTGACGCGGGTGCGGATATTATTGAAACCAATACTTTCAATGCAACCACTATAGCGATGGCTGATTACTCTATGGAGTCGCTCTCATTCGAGATGAATGTGGAGAGTGCTCGTTTGGCAAGAGAGGCAGCAGATGAGGCAGAAGCTAAGACACCTGAAAAACCCCGCTTTGTGGCAGGTGTTATTGGGCCAACAAATCGTACTGCATCGATCTCACCGGATGTAAACGACCCTGGTTTTCGCAATGTTAGTTTTGATGAGTTGGTAGACGCCTATATGGAGTCTACTCGCGGGTTGGTTGAGGGTGGCGCAGATATTTTATTGATTGAAACCATCTTCGATACGCTTAATGCCAAGGCGGCTATTTTTGCAGTTGAAAGGTTTTTTGAAGAGACAGGAAATCACCTGCCAGTAATGATTTCCGGCACCATAACGGATGCTTCAGGGAGAACATTGTCCGGCCAGACAACGGAGGCATTTTGGAACTCGCTGAATCACGCCAAGCCGATTTCGATTGGGCTTAACTGTGCGTTGGGCGCGCAAGAGCTTCGTCAATATGTTGCTGAACTATCTAGAGTTGCAAGCTGTTATGTTTCGGCTCACCCCAATGCGGGCCTGCCAAATGAATTTGGTGAGTATGATGAGACGGCTGAAGAGATGGCGGCCGAGATTAAAGAGTGGGCTGAAAGTGGTTTTATCAATATTATTGGTGGCTGTTGTGGGACCTCGCCCGATCATATTTGTGAGCTGGTTAAGGCGCTAAGCACAATTAACCCTAGAGCAATTCCTAGTTTACCCGTTGAGTGCCGGTTATCTGGTTTAGAGCCGATGAATATCAGCAAAGATTCGCTGTTTGTTAATGTTGGCGAGCGAACCAATGTGACCGGTTCAGCGCGATTTAAAAGACTGATTAAAGAGGGTGATTTTGAGACGGCGCTAGATGTGGCGCGTCAGCAGGTTGAAAACGGCGCCCAGATTATCGATATCAACATGGATGAAGGGATGCTTGAATCGGAAGCGGCGATGGTTCGTTTCTTAAGTCTGATTGCATCTGAGCCTGATATCTCACGTGTGCCGATCATGATCGACTCCTCTAAATGGTCGATTCTTGAGGCAGGCCTAAAATGCATCCAGGGAAAAGGGGTTGTTAATTCGATCTCGCTTAAGGAGGGAGAGGAAAACTTTATCCAACAGGCTAAACTCGTTCGTCGTTACGGTGCAGCCGCGATTGTAATGGCCTTTGATGAAGAGGGGCAGGCCGATACAGCTGAGCGCAAGATTGAGATTTGTACGCGGGCTTACCGGGTTCTGGTCGACAAAGTCGATTTTCCGCCCGAAGATATTATTTTCGATCCCAATATTTTTGCCGTAGCGACCGGTATCGATGAGCATAACAATTATGGCCTCGACTTTATTGACGCCACTGCTGAGATCAAGAAAACACTCCCTCATGCGATGATTTCTGGCGGTGTTTCGAATGTCTCCTTCTCTTTTAGGGGGAATAACCCTGTTCGAGAAGCCATCCATGCGGTATTTCTCTATCACGCTATTAAGGCGGGGATGGATATGGGGATTGTTAATGCGGGGCAGTTAGCGATCTATGAAGATATTCCTGAGGAGCTAAGAGAACGAGTCGAAGATGTTGTCTTGAATCGGCGCAAAGATGGAACAGAAAGGCTTTTAGATATTGCTGATAAATATCGCGGCGATGGTTCAACTGGGGAGAAAAAAGAAGATCTTGAATGGCGTAGTTGGACAGTTGAAAAACGATTAGAACATGCGCTCGTTAAAGGTATTACTGACTTTATCGATGAAGATACCGAAGAGGCACGACAGCAGGCAGAGAAATCGCTGCATGTGATTGAAGGGCCGTTGATGGATGGCATGAATGTGGTGGGTGACCTGTTTGGTGCGGGTAAAATGTTTCTGCCTCAAGTGGTCAAGTCAGCCCGTGTAATGAAAAAGTCTGTTGCCTGGTTGATGCCTTTTATGGAGGCTGAAAAAGAAGAGGGTGGCTCTTCAAATGGCAAAATCCTTATGGCGACAGTCAAAGGTGATGTGCATGATATTGGGAAAAATATTGTCGGTGTTGTTCTGCAATGTAATAACTACGAAGTGATCGATCTTGGTGTGATGGTTTCAGCCGACACAATCTTAAAAGTGGCTCGTGAAGAGCAGGTCGACATTATTGGACTAAGCGGGCTTATTACGCCATCTCTAGATGAGATGGTTAATGTCGCGAAAGAGATGGAGCGGCTAGGGTTTGAAATTCCACTAATGATTGGTGGAGCAACCACATCACGTGCGCATACGGCGGTTAAAATTGAGCCAGCCTATTCGGGTGTCTCTATTTATGTGGCCGATGCTTCGAGAGGGGTTGGTGTTGCCAGCAACTTATTGAGTAAGGAGCTGAGTGGTGATTTTTCTGCCAAATTAAAGAGAGAATATGAAGCAGTACGTGAGCGCCATAAAGGTCGCCAATCTAGAGCTAAACAGCTCTCTTTAGAGGCTGCTAGGCAAAACAAAGTAGCAATTGACTGGGAAGAATATGTTCCTCCCACACCTGCGATGCTTGGTATAAAGCAATTTGATGACTATCCGCTTGAAGAGATTGTGGAACAGATTGATTGGTCTCCTTTCTTTCAAAGTTGGGAGTTAGCAGGAGGCTACCCTAAAATTCTCAAGGATGAAGTCGTTGGGGAGCAGGCACGTTTGCTGTTTGCTGACGCGCAGCAGATGCTTAAACAGATCGTTGACGAGAAATGGCTGCAGGCCAGAGCGGTTATCGGGCTATTTTCTGCTGTGAGCCGTGATGATGACATTATCATCAAACAGGAGGACGAGGAGTCTGTTCTTCATCATCTTCGTCAGCAAAATGAAAAGCCACCGGGGCAGCCAAATTACTGTCTGGCAGATTTTATTGCGCCAGAAGGAGGCTCGACAGAAGATTATTTAGGCGCTTTTGCGGTTACGGCAGGGATTGGTATCGAAGCGCATTTAGAGCGCTTTGAGGCAGACCATGATGACTATAAAGCCATTATGTTGAAAGCACTTGCAGATAGGCTGGCTGAAGCGTTAGCAGAAACAATGCACAGGTGGATTAGGAAAGAGTTTTGGGGATATGCGGTTGATGAGCAGCTGGATAATGAAGCGCTCATCAAGGAAAAATATAAAGGGATTCGGCCTGCACCCGGTTATCCGGCCTGTCCAGACCACACTGAGAAACAGGCTCTTTTTGAGCTGTTAGATGTGCAAAACAGGATCGGTATAGAGCTGACGGAGAGCTTTGCGATGACGCCCACTGCGGCGGTTAGTGGTTGGTACTTTAGTCATCCGGAGAGCCGCTATTTCAATGTTGGGAAGATCAAAAAAGATCAGGTTGAATCGCTTGCACAGCGCCGAGGAGAAAATGTCGAATCAGTTGAAAAGTGGCTGGCTCCAAACCTAGGCTATGAAGCTGAATAAAGTTAAAAATGACTAAGTTAATACTTTATGGAACGGAGGGTTGTCACCTCTGTGACGAGGCTGAAATTATAGTTAATAGGCTTCTTGAGTCTTCACCCACACAGTTTGTGCTGGAGCAGTCTGATATTGCGCTGGATGAGGAGTTGATGGAGCTCTATGGAGTTCGTATTCCGGTAATTAAAAAATCACTTAGTGGGAAGGAGCTTGGTTGGCCATTTGATGAGCATCAACTAAGTGATTTTCTTTCGGAAGCGGATGATACTTAGCTCATCATGAGCAATGCTCTTATCAATCTTTTTGAAAACCTTCCTGATGCCTCTAATGAGGAGAAAATTGAGCTGTTGGTGTGCAATGATGCTGTTCGTATCGAGAGAATTGTTTCAAAGGGTCAAATTTCACCAGAAGGTTTTTGGTACGACCAAAACGAAGATGAGTTCGTTTTGTTGCTGAAAGGGGCTGCAAAACTGCAGTTTGAGAACGAAGAGCAAGAGTGTTTGTTGGCGGAGGGGGACTGTTTAGTTATTCCCGCACATTGTCGGCATCGAATTAGTTGGACCTCCCTGAAAACAGAAACGATTTGGCTTGCTGTTTTTACAAAAATATAGACTGAATTAGTAGGTTATTTATATAGCTTGTGCAGAACGGCTGGTTGGCTGATGTTGCTAACTAAATTTTCACGATTGGCTGCTAACTTATTGATTCTAAGCTCTGCTGTCCACAGGCCAATTCCTACCCACTGGAGTGTCAATAAAAAAGTGAAAATAAAGTTTAGATAATCCTCTTGTAAAATCTAACTAATTGATAATAAAAGATAACTATGGTGCTGTATAGAAATGAGTCAATTTGATGACAGCCCAGATATTACGCGCTTTATAGTCGATCATTGACTGTCTATTCACAGAGTTATCCACAGGATGTGTGGATAATATAGTTTTGGCCGCACTCTCAATAACTTAGCTTTTTTCAACCGTTTTTTATGGATAATTTAGATACTTTTTTAGCCTGAATTTTCCCTTATAAATTGACCTTTACCGGCCACTTATTGAACGCCATATTTTAAGGTGGCTATCCAAAAAAATCTGTAATACGCTCCTCATATGAAATGCTGTTTTTGCTCAACCCAGTTAGGAGATAAATGATGGACAACAAACTTGAGGAGCTTTTAAGTAAGCTGAAAAAAGTAGAGCAAGAATTGGTTGATGAGCTACAAAAGCAACAGGATATTTTTGCTTATGAGATTCGCAAGAAAAAGGTCTACTTTGATAAAGAGGCTATTGATCAGCAGAGAGAGCAGCTTGTTAATTTATGGCGGTATCTTGCTGGTGCACCGTTTAAGCACCTGTTAAGTGTTCCTATTATCTGGGCCTGCCTGATACCAACCTTACTCTTTGATCTATTTATCTCGCTATATCATGCAACCTGTTTTCCCCTATACGGCATTCAAAAAGTAAAGCGCGAGGATTACATTGTTTTTGACCGCCACTATCTGGAGTATCTAAATTTCTTTGAAAAGTTGAATTGTGCCTATTGCAGTTACTTTAATGGGCTGGTTGCCTATGTCCAAGAAATTGCTGCGAGAACGGAGCGTTACTGGTGCCCAATAAAGCATGCTAGAAGGGTCGCAACTATTCATAATCACTACCAAAATTTCTTCGATTATGGGGATGCAGAAAGTTATCGGAGAGAACTTTCCATGCTAAGAAAGCGGCAAAGGGAATTTTCTGGAAACGATGAATTGTGAGTGTATAATCAAAAGCTAATAAATATAAAAGTAAAAACACTGAAGGGTTTTTGATATGAAACTTAGGGGAAGAGTAGCTGGTTTAGTTTTAGGCGCTGTTGTTTCGTTTTTTTTGTTAGCTTGTACTAAAGACTTAGAGGTACCAACAACTGAAGAGGCGGCAAAAATCATAAAAACTGGGATAGGTTTCCCGCGAGTTAGAACAGCTGAGCTACCTGTTGAGGTAGATAAGAATGACTGGCAATCGGCATTTAGTGTCGGGAATAGAATAAACCAGTTTTATAAAGCGGGGCTCGTCCAGTTTTCAGTACCAGAAGGCAAGGAAAGGTTTTACCATATCACTTTGACACCTAAGGGGCAGACCGCTCTTTTAGATAAAGAGGTGCATCCTGGTGGCGAATATAACCGTGGATTTTATTTGGTGACTTTGGCTTTAGATAAGTTTGATAAAGTCTTCAAGGTTTCAGATTCTCAAGAGTATGACTTGGGGACGGGTATTGATTACATGTACACTGCGGACGTTACTTTTGGCTGGACACCAACAGAAGTGACACCTTTTGGTAAGGCAATGGGTATTAAGGATGGCCAATCAGAAAAGGTATCAAAGGGTATTATCTGGTGGGCAGGTAAGTGGAAGTATATGACTAAGTAACTCGGCAGGCACGATTGCGCGAGCCAATAAGATTTACAACAGTAGAGATAACAATATGAAAAACAGGAACAACTTATTTTATCGGCTGGCTATTGTGCTAGCTTCAGTGCTTCTTTTGTCTGCTTGTGGTGGTGAAATAACAAAGCTCACCATGGAGGAGGCGACACGGGTTATGGAGCAGGAGTCAGATTACCCAAAGGTGAGGTCAATTAATGTTCCTGCAAAGGTACATGAAAGAGATTGGCCGGCTGCGTACAACAAAACGGGTTTCTTGCGTAAGTTAGTCTCGGCAGGGTTAATGGAATACACAGAATCAACGGCTCAGGCGCCATTCTATGTATTAACGCCGACTGAAGAGGGAAGTAAATATCTTTTGAGTGATGGTGAGATACAGGCAGGCGGGGACTTTGGGCGAGGTTTTTATATCGCTAGGCAGGCTTCCGAGAACTACGTTAAGGTGACCGAAGTTGCAGAAATGATTCGCTTTAAGGGGCCGCCTCCTTCGATTGAACTACAAGTAACCGATGTGCATTTTGATATTAGCCTTTCTGATATTACCCCTTTTGGTAGCTCGCTGGGATTAGTCGATGGTCAGATGGGGACCGCGAAGACAGGTTTATTGTGGAAAAAAACAGCCTGGAAATATATGAAGAAATAGTTTTCTAAGAGCTTAAGAAAATGCCCTGGCTAAGACATTAGTCAGGGCATTTTTTTGTTTTAAACAACAGCCTTTCTTAGGTAGGGTATCTTACTCAGGAGACTAACGATCAATATTGAGATAAACAGCGTAATAAAAGGGTAAGAAAGCTCCCAAACTGGATGAGAAGTGCTTTTACCAAAGTAATCAAGCGCGCCAATAACAGGGGGGTGAACAACATAAACTCCAAGAGAGATAGTCCCTAGTTTATACAGCAGGCTATCTACGCCAAGTGTTGGATGTTGAATGGCAAAAAGAAAAACTGCCGCGGCAACAATGGGTGTGCTAAGCAGGTAAGGGTGCTCTTCAAACAATAAACCATCATGTGCGGAGACAGCAAAGCTTTCCAAGAACATTAATACGGTTGCTCCGCACAATAATTTAAAACCATTAATGTTGATCGTTGAGTTGGCCAGAAAATAACCAATGCTGAGGAAAAATAGGGAGATAAAGATGCCTCTTTGCTGGAAAGGAAGTACAAATCCTGCGCCAATTAAGGTGTCACTATAAAGGCTTGCGGAGAGCATAAAGAGATAGGCTGCACTCCCAAATAGAAGAATGTTAGTTTTATTCAGCTTAAATGCGATCAGGGCAGAGAGGATAAGAGAACCCTCGATTAGTGAGACAAGAAACCAAAGCGGGACAGCTGTTCCCCAGAAAAAGAATATGTCTGACCTGATAATGGCATACTCCGGCATAAACAATAAGTTCGAGAGCAAAGGCCTTAAGCTCCGATTTTCTATCACCTCTTGGAGCCATTGCCCCCAGAAAAGCCCATTCAGAATGAGCCAGATAAAAAGCAGCAGTGCTATACGAGGAATATATTTTTTGAGCTGTTTTTGCAGGCCATGTTTATCAACGCCGAGAGAAAAAAAGTACCCTGAGGCGATAAAAAAGAAGGGGACAGCAAAAGAGTTTATTTGTTGAATAAAATGGGCTAAATAATACCAGCCATTTTGTTCCATCGGTCCTCTTAGAAATGGAGCGGTATGGGTTGCAATGATACAAAAAATTGCGATGCCTCTTACTGCCTCAATAGAGGTGATTTTTACCTTTTGGGTTGCCATGCAGATGATCGTAACCTAATTTGTGGGCACTATAAAACAGGCAATAAAAAAGCTGCAAGAATCTCTTCTTGCAGCTTTTAAACTCAAATGAGCTTTATATCAGTCGTAGTTGCCTGGTGGGCGTGAGCTACTTCTTTCTTTTAGTGCTTCCTGTCTGCCTTTGGCTGCTTCAATCTGAAGTTTACTTTTGCCAACAGCTTCTTTATTAATTGCTGCATCACATCCGATCAATCCAAAAGAGAGGATTGAAGCGGCAGCAAGGATTGAGATAGTTCTCTTCAACATTACTTCCTCCTAAAATAGGTCCAAAATTTGTTTTTTTTGCTTTGATAAATCAGCTTAATCATCGCTTTTATTGATATGATAGTCATCTAGCAGGAAGCCTGCAATTGATGGTTTTCACCACATCTGTCCGCATTCTTGCATATAAATACCACACATGGCAACTGCTTATTTACAGTGGTGAATATGGAAGAGAAATAAGCGCTTTACCCTGGGATTTAAGAAGGTCGAGAATGAGAGAAACTGAGCAAGTAATACGAGTATTAGAGCCTGGTAAAGATTACCGCTCATCGGCGACCGATGACTACCATGCCGATATTGTTGAGCATTATGATGAATGTTATTGGGAATACCGAACAGCTTGGTTAAATAGCCAGAATTTGGCGATTCATTATGGCTATTGGGATGAGACTACACGTTCCCATAGTGATTCACTGTTGAATATGAATCGCGCACTTGCCAGTAAAGCAGGTATTAAGGCTGGGGATAAAATTCTTGATGCTGGTTGTGGGCTGGGTGGAAGCTCAATTTGGTTGGCGGAAAATTTTGATGTCACCGTTACAGGAATTACCTTATCTCCTTCACAGGTTGAACATGCGACCCGCTTTGCGGAAAAAAGAGGAGTGGCCGATAGAGTGACCTTTAAAGTGGCCGATTACTGCCAGACTCCTTTTGGCGATGAAAGCTTCGATATTGTCTGGGGTTTAGAAAGTGTCTGTTATGCACTGCATAAAAAGCTTTTTACCGATGAAGCATTTAGAGTGCTTAAAAAAGGTGGGCGTTTAGTTTCGGCGGATGGTTTTGCATTAAAAGAAAGCTTTAATGAGGAAGAGTGGGTGCGAGTGGTTACCTGCTTGGATGGATGGGCGGTTCCCAATTTGGCGACTCCAGAAGGTTTTAAGCAGTACCTGCAAGATAGCGGTTTTGGCACCGTGGATTATAGCGACATTACCGCCAATACAATGCCCTCGGCAAAACGAATGTACTACACAGCCCTGCTGACTTGGCCGATGCAACGCTTATTGGTATTGCTAAAACTAAAAACGAAAGCTCAAGATAGAAATTTTTACACAGCGCTGCGGCAGTATCAGGTCTTCAAGGATGGATTGGCCTGTTATGGGCTTTTCTGCGCGGAAAAATAGATGAAAAAAACGCGCAATGCCGGCAACGTTCATTATCGAACCTGCTGCTTGTGCGAGGCGATGTGTGGGCTTGAGATAGAACACAGCCAGACCGATATTTTTTCAATCAAGCCAGATAAGGAAGATCTGTTCAGTAAAGGCCATATCTGCCCGAAAGCGGTTGCACTGCAAGATATTCATAATGATCCAGACCGGCTTCGTGAGCCATTACGAAAAACAGCTGAGGGCTGGGAAACGGTCAGCTGGGAGCAAGCCTTAGATGAGGTGGCTGAAAAGCTAAAAGCGGCCCAAGAAAAGAGTGGAGCTGATGCGGTTGCGACCTATATGGGCAACCCAAATGCACATCATTATGGGACTCTACTGTTTATCGATCGACTGATTAAAGCAATCGGCAGTAAAAACCGTTTCAGCGTCGCCTCTGTTGACCACCTTCCACACGCGCTTGCCTGTACTCTGCTATTTGGTAATCAACTTTTTTTCCCTGTTCCCGATATTGACCGAACAGATTTTCTACTCTGTATTGGCGCCAATCCTGTTGTTTCAGGCGGAAGTTTGATGGGAGCACCTGGCTTTGCCAAACGGGTTAAACAGCTGCAAGAAAGAGGTGGTGAGCTGGTCGTTGTCGATCCACGTCGAACCGAAACGGCACTGATTGCGAACGAACATCTCTTTATCCGTCCAGCTGGGGATGTTTGGTTGCTGCTGGGTATGACCAATGTTCTTTTTGAAAAGGAGCTTATCAATCTGGGTCGCGCAGCGAGTTATGTCGATGGAGTCGAGCCATTCAAACAGAAGGTTAGCCAGTTTTCAGTGGACCAATGCTCCGAGCAGTCAGGGATTTCAAAGGCGAATATAGAATCTTTAACTGTTCGTTTTGCAAGCTCGAAAACGGCTATTGCCTATGGAAGAGTGGGTAGTTGCACGCAGGTTAATGGAACACTTACTGGCTGGTTGATCTATCTACTCAATATTCTGACTGGAAACCTTGATCGTGCCGGAGGAATCATGTTTCCTGAGCCGGCAGTCGATCTGGCAAAGTTGGGTAAGTTGTCAGGTTATGCGGGTGGTTTTGATCGCTCCAGAAGCCGCGTTCGAGACTTGCCAGAATTTGCTGGAGAGTTTCCTGCTGCAACGATGGCTGACGAAATTGAGACTAAAGGCGATGGGCAGATTAAAGCGCTGTTAACTCTGGCGGGGAATCCGGTTTTATCTACCCCCAATGGTCGCAAGCTTGACAGAGCCTTGGAAAAACTCGATTTCATGGTTTCTATAGACTTTTACCTAAATGAAACAACACGCCATGCGGACATTATTTTGCCGCCAACAGGGCCGCTTGAGCACCCTCATTACTCTCTCGGTGTTCATGCTGTGGCGACACGCAATAGTACGAAGTACAGCCCTGCCTTATTTGAACCGGGTGCAAACAGCCGGCATGACTGGCAAATTATATTAGAGCTTGCGAGTAGGCTTGAAGATGGATCTGTAGGTGGGCAGCTTAAAAATAAATTCAACAAATTTATTTTTAGCAAACTAGGTCCAGATGGTTTGCTGAATATCCTCTTACGAGCAGGTACTTATGGTTCTTTTAATCCATTTGGTAGTGGAATCAGTTTAGATAGATTGAAAAAAGCGCCGCACGGGATTGATCTTGGCCCATTAAAGCCTGCTCTCCCGGATAAATTATTTACCGATAACAGACGTATCCAGTTGCTTCATGCAGTTTATGAAAAAGGGCTAGAGCAGCTCGAGCAATCTGTACAGGAAGAACTTAATGGTGAGTTTAACCTTCTAATGATCGGGCGAAGGGGCGCGCGAAGTAATAACTCATGGATGCACAATAGCCAACGGTTAGTAAAAGGAAAATCGCGCTGCACTTTGCTAATTCATCCAGATAATGCTGCTCAGCGAGGTATTGAAGAGGGAGATCTTGTTACCGTTTCATCACATGTGGGCAGTTTGCAGATTAAGGTGGAAGTGAGCGATAGCATTATGAAAGGTGTTGTTAGTATGCCGCATGGTTGGGGGCATAACCGAGAGGGCAGCCGTCTATCGGTTGCTGAAAAAAAGGCGGGTGTTAGCATGAATGACCTGACCGATGAGCAGCTTGTTGATCCATTAACGGGTATTGCAGTTTTGAATGGAGTGCCCGTTAAGGTTGAGTCTGCCGCCTCAAATGTTATTCTTGAGTCAAATAATCAAGATTAGGGTGAAGAGGAGCGATTAATGAATACAAAACCTCGATTTTGGGATAAGCATGAGAGCTGGGAAGAGGCTGAAATTCAGTGGGATATTCGGGCAGATAGCCTTAAGGAATTACACCCCATTAAAACGCTTAAAAAACTGCCGAACCTCCCGGCAATACGGCCAAAAACAGCAAAGAACTTAAAGTGGAAGGCCTTAAAATATCTTGCCGAGCATGATAAGGATAAGTTCTTTATTAACTATTTCTTTAAGTATCCATTTCGGCATACTTATAACCTGACCAGCTCTTATCTGAAAGATAAACCATTTAAGAAAGATGGAGACTTTTTTCTCTATGAAATGGAGAGTGAGGCGGAGTTTAAACAGCTCCTAAAGCGTCAAGATACTTTGCTGGTAATCGGTTTTTCATACTGCCATAAGCCATTTGAATGCCCCTCTGGCCGGTTTACAAAAGAGTGCATTCACGATGAAGAGAATCCTGTTTGCGGGCAATGCTTTATCGGAAAATGTGTGCATAGCCTTCCTGAAGAGCGCGTTATTCCTGTCTTTATTATCACCGTTCACCATATTGGTGAAGAGATTGTCGGCGCGGTTGAAGCGCACCCAGATAAAGAGGTGATTTTCTTGATCACCGCCTGTGAGATGACTCTGCAGATGTTTGGTGACTGGGGCAATATGGTCAAAGTAAAAGGGATAGGGGTTAGGCTTGATGGCCAAATTTGTAACACCATGAAAGCATTTGTTGCCTCAGAATTTGGTGTAAAACCAGGTATGGCCGTTGTGCTGGATGAGACGCAGAAGAGAATGTTAAATCTTATTGAGTTAAGGCGAGAGTCAGAACAGGGAGCTTAATCAGATTACGGGAACGGGTGAGAAAGTTGCGCTAGACCGTTGCCAAGTAGATAGTTTCTTTTAGCAAATAAATTAGGAATAAGAAAATTAATATCACCAATTACGAATCACTTTTATCTGTAGCAAATCAGCAACCCGAACCGCAGCGGTTGCTGTTTGTTTTTCTTAAAACATCTCTGCCTAAAGATCATGAAGGGGATGAAGAGGCGCGTTTTAATGCTGGCCAAGGTGGCGAGCTGCAGCCGGTTATGTGTGTTGATAAAACATTGGATCAACTGGGAAGCTTCTCTGACTTGGTGGAAGAGGCAGCGCAGATGAAACAAGAATGGCAGCTTGTTTTAGTTGCGGCACTCTCTGGTCATAATGGAGTTGCTCCAAGCGTTGTAGAGGCTGAGAAGTCACTCCAAGTGATGGTTCATGGAGTAGAGAGTGGGGGTGATCTTTCAAGATATATGGCTTTTGATCGGGAAGGGTCTCCTGTTCAGTTCAGTTAACTCAATAATAAAGGCTATTGGCTTATGTCATTGGGAAGTGGAGAGGATAAACTCACCAAGATTGTTGCTGATGCAAGAAGTGCACGAGAAGAGAGCGATAAGGGTTATCGTGCAAGGGCGCTTAAAATGTATCCGTGGGTTTGTGGCCGCTGTGCTCGTGAGTTTACCAATGCTAATTTGCAGGAGTTGACTGTTCATCATCGCGATCATAATCACGATAACAACCCTTTAGATGGCAGTAATTGGGAGTTATTGTGTCTTTACTGTCACGACAATGAGCACTCGCGCCTTATTGATTCCGGTTACGGTGAGACAGCGCAAGAAACGGCCAAAGAAGCTTCTACGCACAATCCCTTTTCAGGGCTTGCCGACCTGCTCAAAGATAAAAAATAACTTGGGTCTATGAGTTAGCCACAGCAAACCCGTTTAGGATGAAAAATCCATTTATGGATAAATGCACCGGCTAACATTGCACCGACAAAGAAGAATAGTTTACCGTTAGCAATCCCTAAAGAAGCTAGAGCAGGTCCAGGACAGAAGCCGCCAATTCCCCACCCCATACCAAAAAGAACAGCGCCTAAAATCAACTTTCGGTCAATCTCACTTCGCTCGGGCAGATGAAAACTTGTCTCTAAAATAGGTGTTTGACGTTTTAGAATTAAAAAGCGAGCGCTTGTCATTACCGTTAGGGCTCCCATCATCACAAAAGCAAGACTGGGGTCCCAATTCCCTGCAATATCAAGAAAGCCAATCACTTTAGCCGGGTTGATCATCTGTGCAATAGCCAACCCCATCCCAAAAAGCAAACCACAAATTAGTGCTGCAATAATCTTCATAATGGTTACCCTAAAAGATGGTGGATAACGAAAACAGTGAGAAAACCGCTCGCCATAAAGGTGGCTGTTGCAATAATGGATCTTGTAGAAAACAGTGCAATGCCACAGATTCCATGCCCACTGGTACAGCCGCTGCCGAGGTTGGCGCCAAAGCCGACAAGCAATCCTGCAATAATTAGCATCCCATCACTGGCTTCAACGGTGATTGTTGGAGCACCAGCCATTAAAGAATAGAGCAACACGCCTAAGATTAGGCCGATGATAAATGCACCACGCCAAAATGAGGCGCGCTCATAGGGGGGAACCATGCTGTCCATAATGCCGGTTATTCCGGCAATACGGCCTTTAATCAGTAATAACAGGGCGGCAGATAGACCAATAAGAGCGCCGCCAATAAAGGCAGACAGGGGCGTGAAGTTTTCCATGGTTCTTGGGAGCGTTTATAACAGCCCGGCATTATATCAGTGTTGGGGGTGATATGATCGATTTCGGGCTTAGCCAAACAGGCTCTCAATCAGATTCTCCTCTTTGAGAAAGAGGGGATAGGGGAGATTTCCAAATAAGCTCTAAAGGTTTTGGTGTGTCCTCTAAAATTAGGCTAATGCCCTCTGTTATTTTTCCCAGTTTCCCCAAGGATTAGAACTATTCGAGTTTGTGGAGCTTGGTTTTTTTGGAGCCTTTCGGCTGTTTTCTTGAGCTCTATTTCTGTCTTGGCTGTCAGAGTGTCTCTTTTTTTGAGCTGAAAAGTCATTATTTGAGTGGCGCCGGCTTTTTGGTTTTTCGCCATAAGCAGCTGCTTTTTTTGCCTGTTTCTCACGTAGTTGCTCTGCATCTTCCATACTTAGCTCGGCTGGTTCCCCGGCTGTTTGACCATCAGGAACAATACGATCTCTAGGAGGAGTAGAAAATTGCTCAGAAGAGACTTTGGGTAAATTCTTATATTTGTACAGATAGAATGCCTCAACTTTTTCACGTGCCCAGTCTGTTTTTTTAAGAAACTTTACACTGGATTCAATACTCGGATTGGTCTTGAAGCAGTTGATGTTTAAGTAGGCGAAGAGAATTTTAAAGCCATAGTGATCGACTATTTCAACCAGCATGTTTTTCAGGCTAAGGCCGTGCAGCGGGTTGTTTTTGTAGTTGATCTGATCGTTCATGCCTGTGCCAAGTAAAAGTGGGGAGAGGGGTTATTATAGCTGGTGGGGTAGTGACAAAGTAGGGGGGGGATGAGTTGCTCATGCTTGTTATGTTTGTTATCGCTGCCGCTGAGGCGTTCATTTTTTGCGTTGCCAAAAAACGAACCAAAAAAGGCAACCCTCGCTCCATTTCTGTTTTGCTCTAAATTCATCCGCTAAACGTTGCAACTCGCTACGCTCAAACAAGCAACGTTCTTAACGCAGCCTTCATTAAGTGCAAAATCAGAAACTTCACAAAGGGATATTAAAACCCACACTTTCTAGATAGTGTTTTCAAACCCCTTCTATCGCACCTCAACAGTTATCTGGTTTACGGATAAATCAGGCGGCTGTTTGAGCACAGCGAGTTCCGCCTGAGCCGTAAAGCGGGTAACTGTTGAGGAAATAAGCGATAGTGGGTGTCTTTTTCTTTGGTTCGTTTCTTTTGGACAAGCAAAAGAAATGAATGTCCTGCGGCAGCTAGTACCATTTAAGCACTAAATGAAGTGCAAAAGTAAAGGTACAGGATCCGTTTTGAGATCTGCATTCTCACAGGGGAACATGGGAATGCAGATGGTTCTGCTAAAGGCTTAGTACTGCACCAATGTTGAATAACTCAGCGTTGTTTTACCTTCAGCCGGAATAGTTACCTTCCATTCAGCAATGTTGGCTGAGACTTTGCGGTGAGTATGGCTTTCTTGAGTGATTTGCCAATCGCCGGGAATCGGTTCTCTAACCGTTACGGTAACGGCCTCTTTTTTTGCATTTTTGAGCGTAATTTTGAAATCTGATTTGGCTGCATAGCTGTAATGCGAGCGGCTAGGACGTCTCTTTGAGTAATCGGTTTGGACTCTGTTTGCAGTAATATCAAAGGCGTTACCCAGCTTTAATTCCACTTTTTCGTTATTGGGGGTGTGATCGATACGGTCTTCGCCGACAAACTGCGCGTTACCATCCTGGTCTTTCTTATAAACCCGAATAATCCCTTTTGGGAGCGGTAAACCAAGGTTGTTTTCAGCGCTATTTTTGAAATTGACATAGACAGCCACTTTTAGTTTCTGCCCAATTGCACCGTATTGCCCACGGTAGTAATGGCTCTGCCCTTGAAGAAGGTACTCCTTTTCAACCGCAACATTTGCGGCATTTAGAAGTGAAACCTGCTTGCTTTGGCTGTCGGCCAGTGTGGTGAGCCGATTGAGCGTGTATAGGTGATAATCGAGCAGGCTCTCTTCGCGCATGCTGTTGTCTTCAGCCATTGCTGACCGCACATGCAGCTTTTCAATTTGTCTTTTAAATCGAGGGCGAACCTGATTCACATCACCTGCTACCAGTTGTAGTTTTGCCTGTTTGTAGGTGGTGCCACTTTTATTATTGAGCGTGACCCAGCCGAGCAGATCGAGCTGGTTGTCATCATTGGATAGCTCTGCGACATAATCCGCTTTCCATGAAAGACCTCCGGTGAGATAGCTGAGCTCAACAGGCTGCGAGTCTTGAATTTTATTGCGTAGAACGGTGGTTAAAGTGGGTCTGTCACGCAGATCGGAGGGAATCTCTGGAAAAATATAGCGGCCACGAGGGTTGGTTTCGATACGGCGGCCAATCTGCACAACAACGCCATTTTGAACGCTGAGGACCTTTGCCTTTTCAATAGTCTCTTTTCCTGTTGCAGGGTTTAATGTTGCGATTTCAACGGTTTTTCCCAAATATTTTTCCAGCAGTTTTTGCGGGGTTAACAGATCAAAGTTAAAGTTTTGTTCAATAACAGAAAGCGCTTTTGGCTGTTTTGGATTTCTAAGTAGCGCTGTCTCTGGTCGCATTTGTGCGCTTACATCACGAAATGAAAGTTCTGATTCTCCGGTGCTTAACTGGATTTTTCGTTGATCTTTAATAAGGGCTAGGTTCTGGTTATAGATGGTAACGGCAACAGATTGTTGGTCATCTAATGTTGTCATTTTTTCTGCAGCAAGGGTGTTTCCTGTTGCCGCAAGAGAAAGACAAACTGCAAACTGGGTCAGTTTCATTGAGCTATTCCTTTTTTCCGTTGAGCTTTAAGAAAGCCGAGCATATCGTCGTTTAGATGAGGCCAAGCTGAATGGCTGCCCGGTTTTTCACAGTAAAGTGTTCGTACACCGTCTGAACAGTTTTGGTACTCAATACAGTCTTTAATGGGTGAGGGTTGTGTTGTTGATTCACATTGATTGCAGGCAGCCCACCACTTAGAAGCCTCTTTACCGTACCCAGGAAAATGTGAATCATCACTATTGTGCATGACCATTACAGAAAGTGGAGGGGGGCAGCTTTGTTCAGAAAGATCTTTTCCGGTCATTCCGGCTGCACTGGGAGCGATGGCAGCGGCAACGCCACGGCTATGTTCCATAAAAGAGAGCGCCGTAGTGACGGTGCCACCATCGGAGTGGCCTGTGTAATAAATACGCTGCTTGTCGATGCACCATTGGTTGGCAATTTCTTCGGGTATTTTCCCGAGCTGCTCCAATGTTTCGAGTGATAGTTGGACCCTGTCAATATAGGCAATAACAAACCCGGCAGCGGTGGCTTTATGCGTTAAACCGGTAAACCGCTCGTTCTTTTTTGCGCTGGTTCCGGCGGGTGAAAACACAACTAGCAGTGGATGGGTATACGCTGCATTGTAATTACTAGGTGTTCTTAAATTGTATAAGAGCTGATTACTACTTTTAACGCCATCAATAACCCCAGCTTTTCCGGTGAGCGCTTTGCTATCGCACTGAGCAGGTTGCTCTTTGTAGGTAAAACTGGAAGGTTTTGTGGTGCTTTCGTCGTATAGCTCCATCCCACAGCCGGTTAAGAGAGGTGTAAGTAGAGCGGTAAAGAGTGCTGTTATTTTCATTTTTTGCGTTTGGTCAGGTTAAATCTAAACAGGGAACTTTTTTGTGTTGTCTGGCATCATATCCCCCGTATTTTAATCAGCCTAATTTTTTAGGTGGAGAGACTCAATTTAAGGGAATTCAAGAGAGATGGTTGAAGAAAGTTTAAACGCGGCGCAAACGGCGATTCAGCAGTTAAAGAGCCATATTAATAGTCAAATTATTGGCCAGGATGTTTTGGTCGAGCGGATGCTCATAGCACTGCTTGCTGATGGGCATCTGCTTGTTGAAGGGGCACCTGGTTTGGCTAAAACGCGTGCGATCAATGTTTTGAGTAAAGGCATTGAGGCAGATTTTCACCGTGTTCAGTTTACTCCCGACCTGTTGCCTGCTGATTTGACTGGTACAGAAATCTTCCGGCCACAGCAAGGCAGCTTTGAATTCCAGAAAGGCCCGCTCTTTCATAACTTGATCTTAGCTGACGAAATCAATCGCTCTCCGGCAAAAGTGCAAGCGGCACTATTGGAAGCGATGGCAGAGCGCCAGATCACCGTCGGCGGTGCAACTTATCCTTTGCCAAAATTGTTTATGGTGATGGCGACGCAGAATCCTATCGAGCAAGAGGGAACCTATCCGCTGCCGGAGGCGCAGCTGGATCGCTTTATGCTTCACATCAAAATCGATTACCCCGAGGCTTTACATGAAAAGGAGATTTTACAGTTAGCACGTGCTGAAGCACTTGGAGAGTTGGAGTTGCAGTCGTCCGAAACCAAGAAAGTTAGCCAGCAAAGCCTATTTGATGCGCGTCAGGAGGTGCTCAATACGCACATGAGCGAATCGCTAGAGCAGTATCTACTACAACTGATCGTGGCGACTCGTAATCCGATAGCGTATGGGGAGGAGTTAGATTCGTGGTTAGAATACGGAGCAAGCCCTCGTGCAACGATCGCGCTGGACCGTTGTGCGCGTGCTAGAGCGTGGTTGCAGCAGCGGGATTTTGTTACGCCAGAAGATATTCAGGAGATGGCATTTGATGTTTTAAGGCACCGTCTAATTTTATCTTACGAGGCGGAAGCCGAGGGTATCAGTAGTGACCGTGTTATTGCAGAGTTGATTGCAAGAGTCGCTGTTCCCTAAATGGCAGCTCTGCAGGAACAGTCTAGTGAGCGAGTTTCCGTTAGCCTGAAAGCGCTAATAAATCTCGCCAAAAGCGCTACCATGCTAAAGCTCCACCGCAGCAAGATCAGGTCGGATCGAAGCGGCCAGTATCTGTCTGCGACCAAAGGGCGAGGTATGGAGTTTGATGAGGCGCGCCTCTATCAGCCGGGTGATGATATTCGAGCAATAGATTGGCGCGTAACAGCACGAAGAGGAAAAACCCATACAAAACTGTATCGTGAAGAGCGAGAGAGGCCGGTTTTTATCTCGGTGGATTATCGTGCCAGTATGGCTTTTGCGACCCGCGGCTGTTTTAAATCTGTGCAGGCGGCAAAAATAGCAGCACTCTTGGCGTGGAAGGCTGAACAGCATGGCGACAGAATTGGCGGACAACTTTTTTCAGAGAAGGGCATGCAGGAGCTTAAACCTCAAGGCGGAAAACATGCAGTTTTGCGTTTTCTAAATGCGTTGGTGTCCCCGAGCTTTTCTGGGCAGTCAGCAATGAGTCTGGAACAGCTTCTGAATCGTTTAGCGCAACATGCGGGCCATGGAAGTCTGCTTTATATTATTAGCGATTTTCGAGGACTTTCAGATAAATCAGAAAGTCAGCTCTCCAAACTGGCGCGCCATAGTGAAGTTGTTCTGGTTCATATTTATGATCCTTTGGAGAGCAATTTGCCTGAACGTGGTCGTTACTGCTTTACCGATGGTGAGCGGGATGTCACGGTTGATACAGCCGATAAGCCGGTTATAGTGGATTATCAAAGACAGTTTCAGGCTCGACAGGCGCTTTTACAAAAGTTCAGCCGCAAGTGGCGGCTCAGGCTGATTAACTGTGCTACCGATGATGATCCATTAGAGGTGATTCGCTAATGGATCAGACTTTGAAACTAAAAGATATTCACCTTCCCGACCCGGTGGGTTGGTGGCCACCCGCGATAGGTTGGTGGTTGCTACTGGTTTTGATCCCACTTTTTGCGGCGTTGCTCTGGTGGTTTTATAAACGAGTGATTCAGCAGAGCGCTCTAAAAACTGCTCAAAAATTGCTTGACGATATTAAAGAGGGTGGTGGAGCAGATTTGCAGCGTTTACAACAGCTCTCTGCATGGCTTCGACGAGTCGCAATGACTATTTCCGGACGGGAGAAGGTGGCCGGTTTAACGGGAGAAGCTTGGCTGAAGGAGTTGGACAAATCGGTAGAAGGTGCCCCTTTTAGTGAAGGAATAGGGCGCTGCCTTGTGGAGGCTCAGTATCAAAAAGAGCTGAAAGAAAAGGTGAATGTTTCTGAGCTGTTTGAGTTGTGTGAGCGTTGGTTAAAAGGGCAGAAAAAATGATTCACTTCGCCTGGCCTTGGCTGTTTCTGGCATTACCGCTACCACTGTTATGCTATTACTTTTTACCTAAGCAGGTAGTGGCTGAACAGGCTGCACTAAAAGTTCCTTTTCTGGAAGACTTTGCTCATTCAGAGAGCAAGTTTGTTTCGCAAAAGCAGCGTTGGCCTCTCTTCTTGGCAGCAACCGCTTGGGTTTTATTAGTGGTTGCTTGTAGCCGGCCTCAGTGGCTAGGTGAGCCGGTAGAGCAGGCAATGAGTGGGCGGGATCTTATGCTGGCGGTTGATGTTTCGGGCAGCATGGAACAGAAGGATTTTGCCTTAGAGGGTGAGCAGGTTAATCGGCTTGTCGCCACCAAGCAGATCGCGAGTGAATTTACACAGAGGCGTGTAGGTGACCGGGTTGGGCTCATTCTATTTGGCACAACAGCCTACCTACAGGTTCCCCTGACCTTTGACCGTAAGACGGTCGTGACTCTGCTCAATGAGGCTTTTATCGGTATCACCGATGATAATCCAGCAACCTCTATCGGTGATGCAATCGGTTTGGCGGTTAAACGATTGAAAGGGAGTAAAGTAGAGAGTCGGGTTCTTATTTTGCTAACCGATGGGGCGAATACAGCGGGTGTTGTTACCCCGTTACAGGCTGCGGATTTGGCGGCAGAGAACAGGTTAAAAATTTATACAATTGGACTGGGTGCGAATGAGATGGTTATTCGCAGCCTTTTTGGAAGCCAGCGAGTGAACCCATCAAAAGATCTTGATGAGAAGACCTTGATCGAAATTGCCAAAAAGACGGGTGGGCGATATTTTCGGGCAAGAAGTGCTGAAGAGCTTGAGAATGTCTACGAGTTATTGGATGAATTAGAACCGGTTGAGAAAGATAAGCAATATTTCCGGCCTTTGACGGAGCTCTACCCGTGGCCGCTGGGACTGGCTCTTGTATTAGCCGGAATACTAGCTTCTAGCCGTCTGAACTGGAGGCGGTTATGAGTGATTTTCACTTTATTCGTCCCTATTGGCTTTTTACACTTCTGCCGGCCTTTTTCTTAATGGTGGTGATGTTAAGAGGGCGACTAAAACAGGGGAGCTGGACTGAAGTTTGCGATGCAGAGCTTCTTCCCTATATTTTGCAGGAGAGGGAGAGCGTGCAAAATCGTTGGCCGCTATTTGCCGGATTTTTAGCTGCTTTTCTTGTTGTTTTCTCTTTGGCAGGCCCAACATGGGAGCGGCTGCCCACGCCTATCTTTCGAGACGATTCCGCACTGGTGGTCGTGCTGGATTTGTCGCGCTCAATGGATGCTGCTGATATAAAGCCAAGCCGTCTGATTCGTGCGCGCTATAAGGTGACCGATATCCTCAAACAGCGCAAAGAGGGACTTACTGCGCTTATTGCCTATGCGGGTGATGCTTTTAGTGTTACGCCATTGACAGATGATACCGAAACGATCGGCAATCAACTAAATGCCTTAAAAACAGAAATTATGCCAGTTCAAGGTAGCAACAGCCTAGCGGCTATCGAAATGGCTGTCGAACTGTTGCAGCAAAGCAGTTTGCAATCAGGCGACATTTTGCTGATTACCGATGGTGTGAAGAGTGATTTGATCGAGCCGGTAGCTGAAGCGACAGAGAGCTACCGACTTTCGGTTTTAGGTGTCGGCTCAGAAGAGGGGGCACCAATTAGCCTGCCTTCTGGTGGTTTCTTGAAAGACCGCCAGGGCAATATTGTTGTTCCTAAACTAGATGATGGGCAGTTATCAACGCTGGCCTCATCTGGTGGCGGTATTTACGAAAAAATCACCATTGGTGATGATGATATTGATGCGATCATCGGGGGCTTTAAAAGACCAGAAGCGGATCAATCGACAAGAGAAAATGAAGGATTCCTCGATCAATGGGATGAAAAGGGGCCTTGGTTATTGCTGTTGGTCTTGCCTTTAGCAGCTCTATTTTTCAGAAAAGGTGGACTTGGAATCGTTTTAATACTGTTGCTTCCTTTTCCACAAGAGAGTGAGGCGGCTGACTGGCGGTCGCTTTGGGAAACGCCAGCGCAGCAAGGGCAAAAAGCGTTTAATCGTCAGCAATACGAATTGGCAACGGAGCTGTTTCAGTCGCCTGAACGGAAAGCAGCAGCGCAGTACAAAGCGGAGAGCTATTCGCAAGCGGCAGAAACCTTAAAGTCAGTAGATACGGCAGATGGCCATTACAACCGGGGTAATGCGCTAGCGAAAGAGGGCAAGTTAAAAGAGGCGTTAGAGGCTTATCAGCAGGCGCAAAAACTGGCTCCAAATGATAGCGATATTAAATATAACAGCGAACAGGTTGAGGAGGCGCTGAAAAAGGAGCAGCAGGAGCAAGATTCAAAAGAGGGGGACTCTCCAGACAGGGAGGATCAAGAAAAGCAAAAAGAGCAGAGTGACGACAGTGCACCAGAACCATCAGATAAAGAAGATGAGACGAATAACAGGCAAGAGCCACCCCCAAAGAACCAGAATGCAAAGCCGAAAAAAAATGATGATAAGCCGATAGAGGGAGAGCCGCAGAAAGAGGCGGAGAGTGACCCAAATGAACGAGAAAGTCAGGCCAAGGCGAGCAGTGAGCAGATGAATCCAGACCAAGAACAGAGTGAGAGCCAGCAGGCAAATGAGCAGTGGCTTAAGAGGATTCCAGATGATCCTGCAGGATTGTTAAAGCGGAAGTTTAGGTATCAATATGGCCGACGTAGGCAAAATCAAGTAGAGCAGGAACAGACATGGTAAGGCATTTAATTGCGGCATTGTGTTTGCTGCTTATTTCGAGTGGGGTCAATGCTGTTCAGGTTGGGGTTGGCGTGGATAGAAACCCGGTTAATCTCGATGAGTCATTTACATTGGTTTTTAGATCAAACGAATCACCCGATGATGATCCAGATTTTGGCCCAATCGAAAAAGACTTTGAGCTGGTATCTCAACAAAAGAAGCAGCAGCTATCGTGGGTTAATGGTGAAAGTAATCATGTGCATCAGTGGGTGCTTAAACTGATCGCAAAGCGTGCTGGGAAGCTACAGATTCCCTCCATCTCTTTTGGAGATGATCATACAGATCCATTAGAAATTAGCGTTAACAAGATAGCGCTGAATGAATCCTCGGCAGAGGATAGTGAACTGTTTTTGCAGGTAGAGGTGGCTGCAGAGCAGCACTATGTACAGTCGCAAATTATTTATACCGTCCGTTTTTATCGTCGTGTTCAAGTTGCACAGGCCTCACTGAGTGAACCCGAAGTAGAAAATGCTATCGTTGAAAAGCTTGGAGAAGATCGTAGCTACAACAAACAGGTAAATGGGGTAAATTACCTAGTTACTGAGCGTCAGTATGCAATATTTTCCCAGAAGAGTGGCCGTCTAAAAATACCGCCTTTGGCGCTTTCCGCACAGATTATGCTTGATCAGCGTCGGTCGCGTTTTAATAGCTATTTTAATTCGCCAACAACCAGAACAAAGCGGGCGCGTTCGAATGCCATTGAACTTGAGGTGCTGGCAGCTCCAGAAGAGGCGAAAAGCCGACATTGGCTTCCAGCCGAACAACTGACGCTTCAGCAGCACTGGTCGAATGAGGCACTAGAGGCCAAGGTTGGTGAGCCGATTACACGGACGATCACGATTAAAGCGAAAGGGGTCATGGTAAGCCAGCTGCCGGAGTTAGTGTTTTCTCTAAATAACCCACACTTAAAAGTCTATCCGGACAAGCCATTGTTACACGATGATAAGGGAGCAGGCGGGGTAACCGCCGTTTTTCAGCAGAAAATAGCCTATATTCCTTCAGAAGAGGGCCGTTTTGAACTGCCAGAGATAGAATTTTCTTGGTTTAACCGACAGACACAGAAGCTGGAAAAAGTAGGACTTCCCGCAACCACCTTGACCGCTATTGCGGGTGGTGCTGTTTCGGTAATAGAAGAAGAGGAGAAGCAGCGTAGTGATCCGGAGGCAGAGCAGAATATCGAACCTGAACAGCCGCAAGAGGTGGCGCAGCAAAGTCAGGATAGTAGTTGGAAATGGCTTTCACTGTTTTTAGCGGTTGGTTGGTTGCTAACGGTGCTATTTATCTTTTTGAGGCGAAATAGAGCAGCTAAAACCGAGGTGGTAAGCGAAAGCCAGCAGCCAAGCCTAAAACAGGCATTACAAATGCTGCGGCAAGCATGTCTGAAAAATGATCCTGCCGCAGCCAGAAGGGCATTGGCTAAATGGGGAGCAGTGGAGTACGGCTCAACCAGTCTAGATGTCATTTCGGCCCGCTCTGGTTCCGATCTAAAAGTAGAACTGGATCGTTTAAACAGGGCTCTGTTTGGAGAGGTAGGTCAAGACTGGAAAGGCGAAAAGCTAATTAATCTGGTGGAAGAGGTGAGTGGTCGCGAAGAGAGTAATGCTCCAAAGGGTGGGCAATTAGAGCCTCTTTATAGGGGCTAGTTTGTAAGGCTGGGTCGAAATTCAGGCATAAAAAAACAGCGCGCTCCATTTTTAGAGTGCGCTGTTTTTAAGATTCTTCCGATTACTCTTCGATAAGCTCGGTTTTTCCCTCTTTACCATTCCACTCATCGGCATCTTCTGGTGGATCGGCAACTTCAGTGATAACAGGCCATTTTTCCGTCAGGCGGGCATTAATCTCAATGAAATGCTCCTGACCTTCTGGCAACTCATCTTCAGAGAAAATAGCCTCTGCAGGGCACTCAGGCTCACATAAAGTGCAATCGATACACTCTTCCGGATCGATAACCAGAAAGTTAGGTCCTTCATGGAAACAGTCCACAGGGCAAACATCAACACAATCGGTGTACTTACATTTAATACAGTTTTCTGTAACGACAAAGGTCATTTTAGCTCTCGTAGATTACTCAAAATTTTGGGAATTATATCAATAGCTGGCAGTAGCCGAAAGTCGAATAGTGATGAGTAGGGCATTTGACTAGAAAGCAAAACTAGCCCCCATTACGACTAGAATTGAGGCAACAATTGGGCGGAGGAACCGTTCGGGGAGTTTTTTTCCTAGATGGCTACCAATATAGATCGCGGGTAAAGAGCCGATCAATAAACTGGCAAGTAGCTCTACGTCTACAGAGCCAAAATGAAGGTGTCCTAACCCAGCGATTGCGGTAAGCGGAACAGCGTGAGCGATATCGGTTCCGACAATATTAATGGCCGATTTTCTTGGGTAGAGGAAGAAAAGTATTGCGGCTCCAATTGCGCCAGCCCCGACCGAAGAAATGGTCACTAGAATACCTAAAACAGTGCCGGTTAAGGTGGTTGCAAGAGGGCGGAAATTTATTAAGCTCTGACGCCAATGCGCTTTCTCACTAAGAGAACTGTGCAGAAATGCCAAGAATCTTTTGTGCATGATGACGACAAATGAGGTGAGTATCAGCATGATGCCGAGTGTCGAAGTCATCAGCTTTTCATAGTCGAATCCGCTATCACGGAGTAGATCTAAGCAGAAAATGGTCATAATTGAGGCCGGAATACTGCCAATGGCTAATCTTTTGACAATCATCCAGTCGATCGTCTTTTGGCGGTGGTGGGCGGCAATCCCGCCACATTTAGTAATGGCGGCGTAAAGCAGGTCGGTACCGACAGCAATCGCCGGGTTTATGGAAAATCCAAGAACAAGTATGGGCGTCATAAGGGAGCCGCCACCGACACCTGTAATGCCGATGGTAAAACCGACGATTGCTCCGGCAAGGATATGAAGTAGATCCATTAACTAATTTAAAGATTTGGGCTATTTAAAATGGGGTTGCAATATACCGTGCTCTCCATATAATTAAAAGCTATACTTTTCCATAAACCTATATCAAAAAGTTATGAAGCTGCAGCAACTTCGTTATATCTGGGAAGTCTCTAAACATAACCTGAATGTGTCGGCGACGGCAGATAGCCTTTATACCTCTCAACCTGGAATTAGCAAGCAGATTCGGCTGCTTGAAGATGAGCTAGGTATTCCCATTTTTGCCCGAAATGGAAAGCATCTTACCGAAATGACGCCAGGCGGAAAAATTATTGTCGAGATGGCTGGAGAGGTTTTGGCAAAAGTCGAGAATATAAAGAGCGTGGCGGGTGAATATAGAGATGATCAGCGTGGTAGTTTGACTATCGCAACAACGCACACACAGGCGCGTTATGCGCTCCCCAAAGTGGTCGCTGAGTTTATGCGGCGCTATCCAGAGGTGAAACTAAACCTCCATCAAGGTACACCAACACAAATTTCAGAAATGGCATCACGCGGTACAGTCGATCTTGCTATTGCGACAGAGGCATTAGAGCTATTTGATAATTTGGTGACCTTTCCCTGCTATGAATGGAACCGCTGCGTACTGGTGCCTAAAGGCCATCCGTTGGCGGGTCTTGATAAACTTTCACTTGAAGCATTGGCAAACTACCCGATTGTCACCTATGTTTTTGGCTTTACAGGGCGCTCAAAATTGGATGAGGCATTCAATGCAAAAAAACTAGAGCCACAGGTTGTATTTACAGCAGTGGATGCCGATGTGATTAAAACCTATGTGAAACTGGGGTTAGGTGTTGGAATTATTGCAAAAATGGCCTACGACCCAGAGGTTGATAAAGATTTGGTCGCGCTCGATGCCAGCCACCTGTTTGGGAGTAGCGTGACAAAAATTGCAATCAGAAAAGATAGTTTTGTAAGGCGTTATATATACGATTTTATCGAGTTATTTGCGCCACATCTAGAAAATCAGTTGGTCGAAAAGGCCAAATCAATGCGGGATAAAATTGATATTGATGCCCTGTTTGAGGGGGTCAAGCTACCGGTTCATTAATACTACGCTCTAGTAAATAACAAAATTGTTATGCTCCTATGAGAATCAGGGGGGGGCAAATAAACCTAATCAATATGCCGTCCATAACGCGCTTGGATGTGCCTTGAATTATCACCTTCTACCTTATTAATTGCTTGAATTTGGCTAGGTGATGCCTCAATAACATGTTTGAGCACAAACCAATTAACCGTTTCGGTGTATGGGGGCGTTGTTAGTGAGCCAAGGTAGTGGTAATAGTTCTTTAGCTCATTGCTTAGGTCATCATCAAATAGATCATGTAGTTTCACGTTGCCCTTTTCTAACTTTACAATATCGTTTTCATGCTCCGGGATTAAGTTTAGAAACTCGTTGATAAATTTATTCTCTTTTCCCATCTTAAATAAGACGGCAATAACAAGGTAATGGGGTTTGTCGTTTTCATCAGTAGGTGCATTGTAATTAACAATATGCATCTCCATTGGGAAAGTCATTCCATCGACTAGGTGCTCAGATGGAGTATGGAAGTGCATCTGCTTAAATTCATAGCGCATGCCATCACTTACGATGCTGCTGCCTTTTTCAAAATCTAGTTGTACAGTGTGGCCGAGATTTTCAACGGCTTTAATATCATCTTGAAAATTTAGAGTGACCTGGTGCCTGTCTGTCCCATCTTTTTCAAAAGATAAAATATTGATCGGTGATTGGATAATGCCATGGTTTGTTTCAGCGATGATGTAAGTCTTCTTACTGCCATGAAGTTCACCTTCTGGCTGAGAGGTCATGTTTTTAGCCCCACAAGCGGTTAGGCCAGCAGTAAGCAATAAGAGTGCAGTTATCGATGAATGAGACATAATTCCTCCAAGTGAATTGAAAATCAGCGTGTACAGGCTAGCGAGATAATGAAAGTAATGTTTGCGCGCTGAAAAGAGAGAGCATTATTGCCCGCTAGCCATTTGAGCTATGAATTTTTGGCATGCAATCCGCATTCTTTGTGGCCACTATCTTCCCACCACCAGCGTCCTTCTCGTTCATGTTGATTAGGGCGTGTTGGGCGTGTGCAAGGCTCACAACCAATGCTCTTAAAGCCCTGTTCATGCAGTTTGTTGTAAGGAACCTGATAGGCCTCTATGTAGTCCCAAACTTGAGCGGAAGTCCAATTAGCCAAGGGGTTGAATTTGATCAGAGTTTTTTCATCTGAAGAAAAAGCATCATCTATCTCTATTTCGCCAATATTTTGTCGTGTATCAAGGCTTTGGTCTTTACGTTGACCAGTGATCCAGGCATCTAAGCTGCTCAATTTACGGCGTAGCGGCTCAATTTTGCGGATACCACAGCACTCCTTGTGGCCATCTTCATAAAAGCTGAACAGCCCTTTTGTTGAGACCAGCTTTTCTAACGGGCTGTTTTCGGGCGTTAAAATCTCAATATCTAGCTGATAATGCTTGCGAACCTCTTCAATGTAGCGATAGGTTTCAGAATGGAGCCGCCCCGTATCAAGTGTGAAGACTTTAATGTTCTTGTTGATTTGGTAAGCAAGGTCTATCAGAACAACATCCTCTGCACCACTAAATGAAATGGCGATATTGTCGAATTGACTCAGTGCTGCTTTGAGCACGGTGCGAGGGTTTTTTCCTTCAAGCTCAGATTGTATCGAATCGAAGTCGGCTTTGGAGAGGCTCATAATACTGTTCAAATCTTATCTATTAATAAAGGCGATAAATTACCAGAATTGGAGGCCGAAAAGAATTCCAATTGGTACTATCGCTAGATTGTCTGGAAATAAATGGCTGGGTAGTAACGGTATGATCTATGAGTAATTAGCCATCGGTGGCGAGGTGTTCACATTGAGACCTGATTGGTTGTAGTATCTGATTAGCTTAAAACGAATAATTAAAAACTAATGAGGGGTGTTAGCGTATGAAATCTGTAAGATTTCTTTTAGGTAGTGTCTTATTTTTAGCTAGCTTTTCAGGGAGCACACTGGCTGCTGAGCATGTGGTCAGAGCGGTAGGTGTCGCATTTAAACCGTTGGTTGTCCTTGTTCAGCCGGGTGACACGGTCAAATGGGTCAATATGCCGACTCACAATACGGAGTCGGTAGAAGGGATGGTTCCCGAAAGTGCGACTCCGTGGAAGTCTGTGATGAGCGCCGATTTTGTGGTCACCTTAGATAAAGAGGGTGTCTATATCTATAAGTGTGCGCCGCATATTGGTTTAGGTATGGGCGGGGCAATTGTCGTAGGAAACCCTGTTAATCTTGATGCGGTGATCGAAGCCGCTCCGAAGAACCCGTATAAACGGATTGTTAAAAAGTCAAAGAAGGCGATTAAAAAATCGGGTCTTGATACAACGACCGTCCAAAAAAAAGAGCCGGTTCCTGAGAGGGTAGAGGCGGCGCCTGACAGCACAAAAACAACTACACCCTGTCCTAAATCAGCAGAGCCATAAAGCAGACCGAAAAGGTGATGCGAAGTTTTACTGGCCATTTTATTAAGTCACTTTTGTTTGGCTCGATCGGTTGGTCTGGCGTTTTGCTTTCATCCACACCCCCGGCTCTCCCTATTGAAGAGATTGAGGGCGGGGTTTACCTTTTTTCGGGCCATCAGGCGATGGCTGATAAACAAAATGCTGGGGCAATTGCCAACATTGGATTTATCGTCGGAAATAACTGCGTAGCCGTTATCGATAGTGGAGGGAGCCCAGAGCAAGGTAAACAGCTAATGGCTGCGGTTCACAGCGTGACAACAAAACCGGTCTGTTACGTTATCAATACGCATGTGCATCCCGATCATATTCTCGGTAATCTGGCATTTAAGCCGCAAGGCGCGCAGTTTGTTGGGCATCAGGAATTACCCCGAGCGATGGCTTTGCGTGGGGAGCACTATCTTAAGACCGCCTCTAGATCGCTTGGTTTTGCGCTGCCGGTTGAGGCGATAGTGATGCCTGATACGGTGGTTAGAGAGACACTGAAAATCGACCTTGGTGGGCGATTGTTGATATTAACCGCCTACCCAGCAGCTCATACAGATAATGATTTGACGGTTTTTGATGAGAATACCGGAACATTATGGTTGTCAGATCTGTTATTCGTAAAGCATGTTCCGGTACTCGATGGCAGCATTAATGGTTGGCTGAGCGTGATCGATCAATTACAGAAAAAGCAGGTTAATCTAGCCATCCCTGGGCATGGAGCTATTACTCATTCACTTTCACAAGCTCTTGAGCCTGAAAAGCGTTACCTCCAGACAGTACGCCGAGAAATAAAAGAGGTGATAAAGCAAGGAGGGGGTATGGAGATGGCGTTGGAGAAGGTGGGGTTGTCTGAGAAAGAGCATTGGTTGCTTTTTGAGCAGTTTCATAAGCGGACTGTTTCAGCAGCCTTTGCAGAACTTGAATGGGAAGAGTGACCTTTTTAATCGGGAGAGGATGATGTTGAAGGTGCAACAAAGAAAGAGCATTTATCTTTTACTTATTCTTCAGCTGTCTCTTTTATCGTCTTCCATTGTGATGGCTATTGAAGATGATCCGGATGCTTTGTGGGAAAGTAGTTTTAAGACACATTTTTTTGGTGATAGAGAAATTGAAACGAAAAAACCTCTTGTTGAACTTAAAGCGCCCAAGCGGGCTGCTAATCCCGCTTTAGTCCCGATTACGATTAAAAGCAAAATTGGGCAACAGCCAGAACGTTATGTGAAAACGATTTATCTAATTATCGATAAAAACCCAAAGCCGTTGGCAGGTAAATTTAGCTTTACACAAGAAAGCGGCCAAGCTGACCTTTCGATGAGAATCCGCATCAATGAATACTCAAAAGTGAGGGTTATTGCCGAGTTGAACGACGGCAGCCTGTCGATGGCGAGCCGTTTTGTTAAGGCTAGTGGAGGCTGTGCCGCGCCGGTAGGTAGTGATATTGATAAAGCGATGGCAAGACTTGGGAAAATAAAACTGTTTCCTCGTGGAGAAAATGCACCCGGAGAGCCGTTATTTACCCAGTTTATGGTTAGTCATCCAAACATAACAGGGCTTCAGATGGATCAACTGACTCGAATGTATGCACCAGAGCATTACGTCACAAAAGTTGATGTCAGCTTTAACGGCAAGCCGGTAATGAGTGCAGAAACCGATATTTCAATCAGTGAAAATCCGAGTATTGGTTTTTACTTTGTTCCATCAGAGTCGGGAGAGCTAAAGGTGATGGTCAAAGACAGCAAAGGCCTTACCTTTACTAAAGTGCGAAAAATTTCTGCCGAAAATTAAGACTATTTTACAAAGCAAGCCATTTTAGCCTTCTCTTTTGCCGCTTTCAGGCGGTTTCTTAGCGCTTTTGCCTGTGGCGGATCACGAAACAGGCCGCCCCTTTCTCCGGGTGTGCTTTTCAGATAGGTGAATGTTTGAGCCTGAGAAAAATCATCATGATTCATTTCTTGGGCAATCCTATCGATCATGCAAACGCATGGGTATAGTGTTTGATAGCTTTTGCCTCCCTGCGCCCCCATGCACTGCAGAACAAATTCAACGCGCGTTTGGGTTGGGTAGTCATTTGCGGTGCCGATTTGGGGCATGCCAATTCCCATTAGAGTCAGGAAAATGGATAGCTGTTTTTTTATTTTCATTATCTAAGTTTTTTGTAGTCAGTTTTAATGCTCTGTTGAGGCGAAGTCGACGATTTTTCGTATTTTTTCTTTGATGTCATCGGTTTCTTTATTTAGCGCTGAGCTGCCCAGTTTCGCAGTTGGGAGCTGGGTTTCAACAATAACCTTATCTGCCAGCTGGTAGATAACAATTTTACACGGCATATGAAGGGAAAATTCTGGCACAACAGATAGAATCTCTCGGGCTAGCTCAAGGTTGCAGAATTGAAGTGCGGTTACTTCTGGAAATTTTTCTGCATAAAGGCGGCCAATTGCCTCCCCAATCTCGCTTCGGTTGGTCAATGTGAAATTTTGTTCGCTAATTGCAAATTCGGCATCTGCCACAACTTCATAAAATGGTTTGGTTGTCTCAAGCCGATAGACTTCAATTTGTTCGTATCGGCTCTCTGCTGTGGCTAGATTTACCATTGTTAGCAGTGCTAAAAACAGGAGGAAGCTAGAGATTGGTCGGCACATTAATTTCAGCCCATGAAATCAGTCGAAACTTGATTACAGCATACAAGACCCTAAAGAGAAACAGCGACCCTCGGAAATCAGGCTTACCACAGAGCCTACTTACTCGGAATTTGATGAGTAAAGAGATCGTCCATTAGGAAGTGATTAAGTAGCTTGACAATGCCCTTGTAGAGTGGGAGGTTTAACCTGTTTTAACGCAATATAAAAATAAAAGTGCTCTGGCAATCAGAGTAAAAGAGGAGAGTGAAATGAAGAGGTCTGTACGGAGTATAGTCTTGGCGGTCGCTGCATCGGCTGTCTTAGTTTCGGGTTCGGCATTCTCAAATGATGAAGTAATTCGGATGAGTAAGAATGCTGCAAATTGGGCGATGTGGGGTGGTGATTATGCCGGTACACGCTACAGTGAACTCAAAGAGATTAATAAAGAAAACGCTGGGAAGCTACAGGTGGCTTGGAGCTTTTCCACAGGAGTTCTGAGAGGGCATGAAGGAGGGCCGCTGGTAATTGGTGATGTTTTATATATTCACACCCCTTTCCCTAATAAAGTCTTTGCGATTGATCAGTCTGATCAGACGATTATCTGGGAGTATGTGCCGACTCAAAATGGTGAGGAGACCATTCCTGTGATGTGCTGTGACACAGTCAATAGAGGATTGGCTTATGGAGATGGAAAAATCTTTCTGCAACAAGCCGATACAAATCTGGTTGCACTTGATGCGAAGACTGGGCAAGTCGTCTGGAAGGTCAAAAATGGTGATCCTAAAAAAGGGGCGACAAACACGAATGCTCCGATCGTTGTAAAAGATAAAGTCCTTACCGGTATAAGCGGTGGGGAGTTTGGTGTCAGAGGCTATATCACTGCATACAATATTAAAGATGGGTCGGTCGCTTGGCGTGGTTATAGCACTGGTCCAGATAATGAGATGCTGATCGATCCCGTAAAAACAACAATGATGGGTAAACCAGTTGGCTCTTCAACAGGTATCAATAGCTGGAAAGGTGATGAATGGAAAATCGGTGGCGGAACAACTTGGGGCTGGTATACCTACGATCCTGATTTGAACCTACTTTATTACGGATCAGGTAATCCAGGCACTTGGAATCCTTCAGCTCGCCCTGGTGATAACAGGTGGTCAATGACACTTTGGGCACGTGATCTCGATACCGGTATGGCTAAATGGATCTATCAAATGACACCACACGATGAGTGGGATTATGACGGTGTTAATGAAAGCATTCTGGTTGATCAGGAAATCAGGGGAAAAATGCGTAAGCTGCTGGTTCATTTCGATCGTAACGGTTTTGCCTATACGATGGATCGCGTGACGGGTGAGTTGCTGATTGCGGAAAAATTTGATCCTGCAGTCAATTGGGCAACGCATGTAGATATGAAAAGCGGTCGTCCACAGGTTGATCCAAAATATAGTACGCATGCAGGTGGAGAAGATGAGAATACTCAAAATATTTGTCCTGCAGCTCTAGGGAGTAAAGACCAACAACCGGCTGCTTTTTCTCCAAAAACAGGACTTTTCTACGTGCCAACCAACCATGTCTGTATGGACTATGAGCCGTATGAAGTTGAATACAAGGCAGGGCAACCTTATGTCGGGGCAACGCTCAGTATGTTTCCTGCGGGCAAAGTACTTAAAAATGGAAGCCATCACCTTGGTAACTTTATCGCCTTTGATGCGACTAAAGGGGAGATTGTTTGGTCAATCCCTGAGCCATTCTCTGTTTGGAGCGGCGTGTTGGCGACGGCAGGTGATGTGGTTTTCTACGGTACGCTGGAGGGTTACTTGAAGGCGGTAGATTCTAAAACAGGTGAGCTGCTTTATAAGTTTAAAACGCCATCCGGCATTATCGGAAACGTGAATACCTGGTCTTATAACGGCAAACAGTATGTCGGTGTCTTATCAGGAATTGGTGGCTGGGCCGGTATCGGTATGGCTGCAGGTCTTGAAGGTGACTCTGAAGGATTGGGTGCTGTAGGCGCTTATAAAAGCCTTAGTCAGCATACGCAATTGGGCGGTGTACTGACGGTTTTTGCGCTACCAAACTAGGTTGTTAGCTTGAGAAAGCCCACCTGAACTATCTGTTCGGGTGGGCTTTTTATTTTCACCTACAAAGATATTAGAGATATGTCACCTCACAATTTCTATAAAACTGGGCGGTTACTACTCTGCTGCCTGTTACTGGGCCTATTTGCGAATGAATCTTTTGGGAAGCAGCCACTTAGAATCTGCGCTGACCCCAATAATCTGCCCTTTTCAAATAGGCAGAAGGAAGGTTTTGAGAACAAAATTGCGGCTCTGTTTGCTGAGGCGTTGGATCGAGATCTTGAATACATCTGGTTTCCTCAACGAATGGGATTTATACGCAATACCCTCAAAGCGCCCGCTGAAAATCATAATGGTTTTAAATGCGACTTAGTGATGGGGGTGCCTGCTGGCTTTGAACTGACGGCAACGACTCGCCCTTACTATCATTCAAGCTATGCGCTTGTTTTTGAAAAAGGTCAGAGACTTGATGATGTCCGCTCAGCATTTGATTTAATGATGCTACCAGCCTCTCGCAGAGATGAGTTGAGAATAGGGGTGTTTGACAGAACCCCGGCTGTAAAATGGCTGCTCAATCATGGGTTAATCGATCAGATCGTTTCCTATCAAACGATGAGTGGTGATCCAAACCGTTACCCAGGTGAAATAATTGAAAAGGATTTGCAAGAAGGGAGGCTCGATGCAGCCATAACATGGGGGCCAATTGCCGGTTACTTTAGTCAGCAAGGTGATAGAGAGCTGGTTATGGTTCCGCTGAAGTCAGAGGCGGGTATTCGTTTCGATTTTAAAATTGCGATGGGAGTACGCTACGGGGAACCCGAGTGGAGAGAGCAGATAGACAGGTTATTGATCGAGAAAGAGGCAGAAATCCACGAAATACTTCTTGAGTACAACATACCGCTAGTGGGTTCTGTAGTGAGAGGCGCAGAAGGCGGTTGAATCACGCTCAGTTCTCATTATGCTATGAGATAAACAGGCTGTGGAAGAGTGACCGATATGGAAGAGAAGAGAAAGAAGAAAGGCATTCGCCCGAAGGGGCGTTCTGTTGATTTCGTTGCGCTGCGAGAAATAGAGGCTTTATTGGGTGATGAGCCTTTGACGCGCGATATGCTGATCGAGCAGCTGCATAAAATTCAGGATCACTACGGCTATATCTCTGCCGCTCATCTAGTGGCACTTGCCGATCAGATGAAGCTTGCTCCGGTCGAATTATATGAGGTGGCCAGTTTTTATCATCACTTTGATTTGGTCAAAGAGAACGAGGTTGCTCCTCCCCCATTAACCATCCGAGTCTGTGAATCGCTTAGTTGCCAACTCGCTGGGGCTGATGAGCTTGCAGAAAAGCTTAAAGAGGGGGTGGATGAAACTAAAACCCGCATTCAAAAAGTCTCCTGTGTTGGTCGTTGTGCAAAAGCGCCGGTTGCGGTTGTCGGTCAAAACCCGATCGAGCAGGCAACTACAGAGAAAGTTATTCAGTCGGCTGAAAGGGGCGAGATAACCTCAGCAATCCCTAATGCGGTTGGTTTTGATGAATATAAAAAGGCTGGAGGCTACCGTTTACTTGCCTCTTGCCTGGCGGGAGATAAAAACAGGGAGTCAGTTTTAGATTCCCTGAGTGAAAGTGGGCTAAGAGGGCTTGGCGGGGCCGGTTTTCCTGTGGCACAAAAATGGCGAATCGTTCGTGATCAACCTGCACCGCGTTTGATGGCGGTGAATATTGATGAGGGGGAGCCGGGAACGTTTAAAGACCGACACTATCTTGAGCAAGACCCTCACCGCTTTCTGGAAGGAATGTTGATTGCTGCTTGTGTAGTGGGTATCGAGACAATTTATATCTATCTCCGCGATGAATATGCCGGCTGTCGGCAACTTCTCGAGCGCGAACTTGCGTTGCTTAAAAATGATCCTCCTGTTGCCGATTTGCCCACCATTCATCTGCGTCGAGGAGCGGGCGCCTATATCTGTGGCGAAGAGTCGGCGATGATTGAGTCGATTGAGGGCAGGCGAGGTATGCCACGTCTTAGACCTCCATTTCTTGCCCAAAAAGGGCTATTTGACCGCCCCACGCTTGAACACAATATGGAGTCACTCTACTGGGTGCGTGAGCTTTTGGAGAAGGGGGCGAAGTGGTTTACCGAACAAGGCTTAAATGGTCGACAAGGGCTGCGCTCTTTTTCTGTCAGTGGACGAGTCAAAAAACCGGGTGTTCATCTCGCTCCTGCAGGAATTACCGTTAATGCCTTAATCGAAGAGTATTGTGGAGGCATGCTGGAGGGACAAACATTTAAAGCCTATCTTCCGGGTGGTGCTTCAGGTGGTATTTTGCCCGCTAGCATGGGCAATATTCCACTCGATTTTGATACGCTCAACGAGCATGGTTGCTTTATCGGCTCAGCTGCGGTGATTGTTTTGTCTGACAGAGACAGTGTTCGTGATGCCGCACTCAATCTGATGCGCTTTTTTGCACACGAATCTTGCGGCCAATGTACGCCCTGCCGTGTCGGTACAGAGAAAGCAGCAATGCTGATGAATGAAGCAAGTTGGGATAGAGAAAAGCTCACGGAGCTTTCGCAGGTGATGATGGATGCCTCAATCTGTGGGTTAGGGCAGGCGGCACCTAATCCCCTGCTTTCGGTGCTTAACTACTTTCCAGAGGAGGTCTCCTGATGACAAGCTTTCTACTAGATGGAAAAAAGGTCGAGGCACAGGCAGATGAGTCGATCTTGCAGGTGGCGTTGCGCGAAGGGAAAGCGCTTCCACATCTTTGCTACAAAGAGGAGTTGGGAGCAGTTGGGAACTGTCGATCTTGCATGGTTGAGATCGAAGGTGAGCGAGTTTTAGCTGCTTCATGCTGTCGCAGTGCAGAAGAGGGGATGGTGGTTAGCAGCAGTTCCGAGCGGGCAGAAAAGGCGCGAAAAACGGTATTGGAGCTGTTGTTTTCAGATTGTAGTGATGAGTGTTATACAACCGATTCTGAATTGGAGACCTGGGCTAAAAAAGTGGGGGCCGAGTCGAATGGTTATCCCGCTCGGAGCCAGCCGAAAGTTGATCAGTCACATCCAGCTATCACCGTTAATCTCGATGCCTGTATCCAATGTACCCGTTGCTTACGCGCTTGCCGTGATATTCAGGTAAACGATGTGATCGGCTTTGCGGGTCGAGGCGCAGATTCAAAAATTGTTTTTGATCTTGATGATCCGATGGGTGACAGCAGTTGTGTTGCCTGTGGTGAATGCGTACAGGCTTGTCCGACTGGTGCGCTGATGCCGTCTGGGGATATTGGTTTAGTAGAGACCAATAAAGTTGTTGAGACGACTTGTCCCTATTGCGGTGTCGGTTGCCTGCTTACGTTGCATATTAATGACGATAAAATTATCCGTGTTGAAGGACGAGATGGCGAGACGAATCACAGTCGGCTCTGTGTAAAGGGGCGTTTTGGTTTTGATTATGTTCATCATCCACGGCGGCTCACCAAGCCACTTATTCGTCGTACAGGGATGGCGAAGAATGGTGACCAATTGGTCGCTTATGAACAGCTCGATGAGTTTTTTCGGGAAGCAAGTTGGGAGGAGGCTCTTGATCTTGCAGCCAACGGGCTGAAAGAGATTAAAGAGAATGGTGGCTCTTCAGCGCTGGCAGGATTCGGCTCGGCAAAGGGCAGTAATGAGGAGGCTTATCTTTTTCAAAAACTGGTCAGAGCCGGCTTCGGAACCAACAATGTTGATCACTGCACACGGCTTTGCCATGCCTCCTCGGTCGCAGCATTGCTGGAAACGATCGGTTCGGGAGCGGTTTCAAATCCCTTTGAAGATGCGAAAAAAGCGGATGTGATTGTCGTTATAGGATCGCAAACGGATAGCAACCACCCCGTTGCAGCGACCTTTATCAAGAACGCGGTAAAACAGGGAAGTCAGCTTGTATATATCAATCCATACCGCTCATCATTGGCACGGCACGCAACGCACTGCCTGCAAATTCATCCGGATAGCGATGTGGCACTGTTAAATGCCATCATGCATGTGATTGTTGAGGAAGATCTAGTTAATCAGACTTTTGTTGACGAAAGAACTGAGGGTTTTGCAGAGCAAAAAGAAGAATTAATAGATTATTCTCCAGAAAGTGTTGAAGGTGTTTGCGGTATAGAGGCAGAGACGATCCGCCAAGTTGCAAGGCTTTATGCAGCCTCTGAGCGCTCGATAATCTTTTGGGGCATGGGGATTTCCCAGCATATTCACGGCACCGATAATGTGCGCTGCCTGATCTCTTTGGCTTTAATGACCGGCCAGATCGGTCGAGAAGGAACGGGGCTTCACCCATTGCGCGGGCAGAATAATGTTCAGGGTGCTTCCGATATGGGGTTGATCCCGATGGGCTATCCGAATTATCGTTCCCCTTCTGACAAATCGGCGCAAGAGTGGTTTGAACATTTTTGGCAGGTACCATTGAGTAGCAAGCCGGGGTTAACGGTTGTTGAGATCATGGATGCGATTCATGCGGATAAGATTAAAGGTATGTATATCATGGGTGAGAACCCTGCGATGTCAGACCCTAATCTCAATCATTCACGTGCGGCATTGGCGAAACTTGAGCATCTGGTGGTGCAGGATATTTTCTTTACAGAAACAGCCGGTTTTGCCGATGTGATTTTGCCCGCATCTGCATTCCCTGAAAAAACTGGAACATTTACCAATACCGACCGCCGTGTTCAGCTTGGACGCCAGGCGATAAATCCGCCAGGTGAGGCCAGACAGGATCTTGATATTATTCAGGAGATCGCACGAAGAATTGGGCTGGATTGGGATTATGCTGGCCCCGAAGCGGTTAATGATGAAATTCGAATGGCAGTGCCACCAATGGCTGGAATCAGCTGGACACGATTAAATGATGAGGATTCGATTACCTATCCTTGCCCTGATGAGCAATCAGCGGGTGAACCGGTGTTGTTTAAAGAACAGTTTCCAACAGTAAATGGGCGCGGTAAGTTCGTGCCTGCTCACTTTATCCATGCAGATGAGCTGCCCGATCAGGATTACGATTTTGTCTTGATTACAGGGCGACAGCTTGAACATTGGCATACTGGCGCAATGACCCGTCATGCTACGACTCTTGACGCTATTGAACCAGATCCGGTAGTCAGTATTCATCCACAAACACTCGACGAACTGGGTGCTGTGGCAGGCGATAAATTGAAAATTAAAAGCCGTCGAGGCGAGATTGTCGCTTTTGCCAGAGCAGATAATGGCATGCAGAAAAAGGTCGCTTTTATGCCTTTCTGTTATGTTGAGGCGGCAGCGAATCTGTTGACTAATCCAAAACTTGACCCTTTCGGCAAGATCCCGGAGTTTAAGTTCTGCGCGGTGAAGGTTTCACACGTAGAGTGACTTATAATGGGCAGCTGACTGTTCTTTTTGAGGTGGGGTGATTTTTAGGTATGGGCAACTGGATACGAATGGCGCTGTTTTCGGCGATAAAAGTGGTTGTTGGGATCTTCTATAAAACTGAGGTCTCATGGGTCGAGTCGAAAGAGGAACAAAACTGGGATGATGTGAGAATGATCGTCTTCCTTAATCACACCAGCCTCTTTGAATTTCTCTTTTTATCGGCGGTTCCCTTTTCTGCATTAATGCGAATGGCTAGTAATATCACCCTGCCTTTTGCCGATAACACTGCCAACAGGCCGGTCACTGGCCGCTTCTTCAAGATTTTGGTTCCTAAATTGATCTCAATTACGCGTAAACGTGATGAAAGCTGGGATCACTTTATGCATCAGATTAGCGATGAAGATATTGTGCTGATCTTTGCTGAGGGGCGGATGATGCGCAAAGGGGGGCTAGATAAAAATGGTCAGCCAATGTCAGCTCGAGGCGGAGTTGCCGACTTAATGAATATGCTGGAAAAAGGAAAAGTGGTGATCGCCTACAGTGGCGGTTTGCATCATGTGCAGGCTCCGGGTGAGAAGATTCCAAGAGTCTTTAAGAAAATAGCGATTCGGTTTGAGAAACTTGAACTGTCTGAATATATGAAAGGCCTGCCGATTAGCGATGAGCTTCCATTTAAAAAAGCGGTTAGGCAAGACCTTGATAGGCGCCTAATGTGGCATAAGCCTAAAGTTTGAGAATCTCTGTTTTGTCCTTTTCTCCTTTTAAAAAGCTTTTCTATTTGCAGCGGCAAATGTCGCGAGATAGTGAAGTTTCATTTGAAATACTCCATAAGCGAGATAGAAAGGTTGCACTTGAGTTAGCTGAAGGGGAAATAAAGGGGCCAGATCAACAGCTGGATGGTTGGTTGTCAAAACTGATAACGGACGAAGACAAAGCACTTTTGGCTCAGGTTGAATCCGGTTATCGGCTGATCGGTTTTGGAATGGTTGTTATCGGTTTGCTAGTTGGCTGGTTAACCGTTACAGGGTTGTTTCAATACGATGGAGCGGGGCGGGTAAATCTTGTCTACCTGCTTTTTGTTTTTGTAGGCCTCCAACTTGCGTTGCTTCTGTTGGCTTTAGTTGCGATGTTACCAAGCTTTGTATCACGCAGGTTACCGGGATTTTCTTCTATTCAGGAGATGTTGAAGTGGTTTAGCCCCGGTCGATTACAAGGTTTGATCTCTCGCTTTATGTCGAAGAGCGAACAGTCGGAAATTGCACAGTTACTAGGACGGAATCAAAAAATATTTGCAATAATCGGGAAGTGGCAGATTTTTAGCTGGTCCCAGCTGTTTGGTGTCTCTTTTAACTTTGCCGCGCTGATTACACTGTTTGTGTTGATAGCTGTCAAAGATATTGCCTTTGGTTGGAGTACGACTCTTGATGTTCAGGCTGAAACAATTTTAGGGCTCACCGATTTTCTTTCATGGCCTTGGCAAATCTGGCTTCCGAGTGAAGTCCCCAGACTTTCTTTGGTGGAGGCGAGCCGCTATTTTCGCCTTCAAGAGGCAATTGCAACGGGGGTTGATCCGGCGATTTTAGGCCAATGGTGGCCTTTCTTGATGTTGTGTCTGTTCTTCTATGGTCTGCTACCCCGTTTTATGCTGCTGCTGTTTTGCCGTGCCAAACTAACCTCAGCGACTGTAAGAACAGTTCGTTATTTCCCAGGAAAAGAGGCGCTGTTAGATCGCCTGAACAGGGCGGTTATCGAAACACATTCAAACCGTGTTGCTGGTGCAGCTCAATTAGTGGATAAAAAAACCGAAAGAGAAGGCAGAGGAGATGAGGTGGCGGCCGGTTCAGCGATCATTCTGATTAATTGGAGTGGTTTGGAGCTGTCGGACAGTGGGTTGCTAAAAACGCTTCAACAGGCTGGGCGATTTTCTATTCAAGACAGTTATCAAGCCGGTGCAAGCCGCCAGCCAAAAGAGGACTTGCAAGTGATCGAGGCAATTTCCAAATCAAGTTCGACTACACCAATAGGGATATTGGTTAAATCATGGGAGCCACCATTGGGTGAGCTGGAGGATTTTATTCATGACTTGCGCGCATCGATTACACCGGAGCAGGCGGTACGGCTGATCCCGATTAGTCCTGAAGATGGCAAGTTGGCCGAGCCAGAGCAACGGGATATCGATGAGTGGCTGCGTTTTACGAACAGCCTGGTTGATCCTTGGGTTTCGCTTTTTCTCATCGCTGTTGAGCTAAATGATGAGTTTGATAATGGATAATGCACCCCGATTCGCAGTGGTTGGGCATCCCAATAAAGGGAAGTCGAGCATTGTTGCCACACTTTCACTAGATGATTCGGTCGCTATTGCGCGAACCTCAGGCACAACGCGCGTTAGTCAGTCTTTTCCGATGAAGGTTGATGGGCAGTTAATTTACGAGTTAGTAGATACCCCCGGTTTTCAGCGGGCGCGCAAAGCATTAGCGTGGCTACAGAACGAAGCCGAAAAGGTTCACGATCGTCCTGCCGTGGTTAAACGCTTTGTGGAAACCTGGAAGGATTCTGGAAAGTTTGTCGATGAATGTGAACTGCTAAAGCCGATTATAGAGGGTGCAGGGATTATTTATGTGGTTGATGGCTCGCGTCCTTATGGCGAAGAGTACGAGGCGGAAATGGAGATTTTGCGCTGGACAGGCCAGCCGAGTATGGCGCTGATCAACCCGATTGATAATGATGAGTATGTTGAGGAGTGGCGGATGGCGCTCAACCAATACTTCAGGATTACTCGGGTGTTTAATGCGATGACAGTCGAATTTCATAAAAGGATCGATATTCTCAATGCTTTTGGGCAACTGCATGAGGCGTGGCGTCAGCCACTAGAGCAGGCGGTAAAGAGCCTGACGCAGATGCGTGAACAACAGCATCTGCAGGCAGCGCGAGCCATAGCGCAGATGGTTGTTGAGATGTGTGGCTATTCTGAAGAGAAGAAAATAGATAGCGAATCGGACCCTGATCGTTACCAGTCGATCATGAAAGAGAATTTTCTAAATGCGTTACGAAAGCTGGAGAAAAAGAGTCGCCAACAGGTTCAAGAGATTTATCAACATAAGCACTTAAAGAGTCAAGAAAGCACTTTTGAGTTACTGAGTAGCGACCTGTTTGCGATGAAAGATTGGTACTTCTGGGGGCTTGATAAAATACAACTGAGCGCAATCAGTGCAGCAGCAGGTGCCTCGGCAGGATTAGCAATAGATGCGGTTTCAGGCGGTAGTTCACTGTTGATGGGGGCAGCGGCAGGTGGCCTGTTTGGTGGAGCAGGGGTTTGGTTTATGGCCGACAAGATTGCGAAACAGAAAATCTCTGGTATTTTGCCATTAGGTGGCAAGCAGCTTACTTTTGGGCCAGTTAGTAATCGGAACTTTCCTTATGTTTTATTGGGGCGAGCGATTTATCATCAGCAGCTGATTGCTGGGCGGCCTCATGCTAAACGAGATGAGCTGATGCTAAAAATGGATGCGCAATCTAACTGGTTAAAAGAGTTGTCGTCAGAGCGCCGAAAGCTGCTGGATAAACTGTGCAAAAAATTGAGTAATCAAGAAAAACCGGAAGAGGTTGAAGAAGCGTTATCTAACTGGATTTATCTGTCACTTTGTGAGGCGGAAGTAACCGGCTAATCGTAGATAAGGGGGAACTAGATGGAACCGAAGTTTTGGCATGAGCGGTGGAAAACGGGAGAAATCGGTTTTCATCAAGATAAAACAAATGTACTGCTAGAGAGCTATTGGCAACAATTCTCAGCCTCTTTAAGCGGCGAGGTTTTCGTCCCTTTATGCGGTAAAAGCAAAGATATGTTGTGGTTGGCAGAGCAGGGCCACTCTGTTGTTGGCGTTGAACTTAGTGATCATGCTGTGGAAGCCTTCTTTGCCGAAAATGGATTGTCGGCAAAAGAAAGTCAAAAGGGGTCTTTTGATCTCTATCAGGCAGATCATTTTGAGCTATTGGTAGGTGATTTTTTTGATCTTTCAGAAGCAGAACTAAAAAATTGCCAGTCTATATATGACCGTGCGGCACTCATTGCCTTTCCACCCGAATTACGAAAACAATATGCAGCCTATTTGCAGCAGATTATGCCTGTTGATGCAGCGATTTTTCTGGTGACATTAGATTATGACCCTGAGGAGATGGACGGCCCTCCTTTCCCAGTTCCTAAAAGTGAAGTTGAAAAGCTGTTTGGCGATGCCTTCTCTATCGATTGTATTGATTCGCGTGAGGTGTTGGCAATGAACCGACGTTTTATAGAGAGAGGCGCGAGTTGGCTGAATGAAGCGGTCTATTTTTTGTCACCCAAAGCAATATGACTTTTGATTGGCGGTAAACGTTTGTAATGGAAAGTGTCGTAACAATTATTCTTGAATCAGGGCGAACAGCTATTGATATTGCGCTGTATACCCTGCTGCCAATAATGGTTGTGATGTTGGCATTGATGAAATTGCTTGAAGAAAAAGGGCTGCTTGCATGGATTGCGAATCACCTGTCTCCCTTTGTGAAAGTGATCGGCCTACCGGGTCTTGGCCTGTTTGCGATGCTTAAGTTGCTGTTTGTGAGTTTCTCTGCGCCGATGGCAACTTTCGTGGTGATGGCAAAAAATGGCACCTCACTTCGCCATATTGCAGCAACATTGGCGATGGTTTTTACGATGTCTCAAGCAAATGTCATTTTTCCGATGGTTGCTGTTGGTTTGGATCTGCCTGTAATTTTAATTAGCTCTTTAATTGGAGGGCTTTCTGCCGCAGCATTTACCTATTATTTGTTAGCGAAAAAAGCTGATTGGGAAGCGGAGAATATCGTAGATGATGGAACCGAACCCTCTGTGGAAGAGAATAGGCGTTCGGCTGTTCAGATTCTTTCTGAAGGAGGGCATGAAGGCTTAAAGCTGGCAATTAACGCAATTCCTATGCTGATTTTGGCGATCTGTTTTGTAACCGTTCTACGAACAAGCGGGGCGATTGCAGGGATTGGCTTTCTAGTTGGCCCACTATTGGAGTTAGTTGATCTCCCGGCGATTGCTGTTTTACCTATTGTGACTAAGTTTATTGCAGGCGGCACCGCTTTTATGGGGGTAACCGTTGACCTTATGAACCAAGGGCAACTAACCGTTGTTGATCTAAACAGAATGGCGGGATTTGTTGTAAATCCATTGGATATTGTAGGGGTGGCGGTTATTTTGATGGCGGCAGAAAAACTTCGCTATGTCGCAAAAGTAGCGCTTTTGGGCTGCCTGTTTGGGATTTTTGTTCGAGGAGTAATACACCTTGCTTGGTTTTAAAATTCTGTTCTCTAAGTTTTATCGTGAGCAAGAATGTGAGAAAGCTTGAAGTGATTATGGTTAATTTTTCTTTCATTATTGAGCAGGTATCTTTATGTGGAGTCTGCTCTGATAAGAAGTTGACTCAAAAATCGGACCATTTAACGAGCGGTTCGCATATCACCTCCATCGAACGGCTTTTCCATTTCCCGACAAGCAGTCCATGTAGTCGTAATCCCTGTTGATGTTTAAGCTGTTTGATCTGGTTTAAATAGGAATCCTGAAGAGGAAAGCGCCCGTCGCTTATCAGCAAAATATCGGCCTCAAGCCAATTTTTACAGCGCTGTTTGTGTAGCGCTTTTAATAAGGGGGTAGTCACATCTGTCCCCCCATGAAATGAAAAACGCAGAAATTTAAGTAGCTTTGTCAGTCCGCCACGGGTTAAATCCAGCTCGTGCTCAAGCGTCTCATCTGGCCCACCAAAGGCATACAGGTAGCAGCGACGACTTTCTCTGAAGGCGATCGCTAACGCCTCTAGTGTTATCGCCTTGGCAATTTGTTCCGGTATGCCGTGCATTGATCCAGAGGTATCGAGGCAGATGATAATAGGCCCCATTCCTTTTGTTGGTATCTGTTGTGGCTGCGTCGGCTGAACCTGGCTATTCGCCTCATCTGAGCGGGCTTGTGGAGAAAAGCCTTTATATTGATAGGTGAGGAGCATCCTTTCGGCATAACGGGCAAACCATAAACGTTTCATCTGGGGATGGCCTAGCTGAGCCAGTTCGGCTGGAAGCAAACGGCTTAACGCATTACTGCGTTCTAGCCCGCCTGTCTCCATGGCCACATGTGGTACGCGATAGCTCTTTTGGTGATGAGCGATCTTTACCACCGGCTCTTTTGGGCGTTTCTTATCTTTTATGGCAACGGATTGACTTGCGGAAACGGTTTGCGAACGGCCAAGCATTTCCACTAATCTTTGCAATACAGGCTCCTGTTTGAGTAGATTAAGGAATTTAATAAAGTCACGCCATTCCCCTGAAACAAGCTCTCCCTGCGTTAAATCCCAGCCTTGACCCAATAGCCCTGAGAATTCTGTGAATGCATCCGAAACATCAGCCCAGCTTTCAGCCAGCTCCAGCCACCGCTCTTCAAGACGGGCGGCAATAACCGCTTCAATCTGCGTTACAGAAGCGGGTGGGATATCTTCCTCTAATTGCTCGTTAACAGAGATTGGTTTATCAGGGGCGTTGATCGGGGAGGGGGACAATTCTGCCGAATGATCACTACTGGTGGTCTCATTGGCGAGCGCAATAGCGGAGTGATCAGCTTCTGCAGGATGCGGTTCCGCTTTTGTCTCGCCCTTATTGAGCTCTTTTTGAGATGTTGTATGGTGACTATTTTCGGTTGCTTCTTGGGGTTGGCGCGGAGGTTCTGGAGTAGCGTTGTGATCAGTTTGTGGCTGTTCTGTTGAGTCGTGGTTATCTTCCCCCGGCAACGCATCTCCATTTTTAAATTCAGAATCTCTATCGCCTCTTTTCTGGCGCTGCGCCAGCTTGTCATTACTGCCTTTTGGTGCGCGTTCTAAATAGGTTTCTGCTGTTGTAACCCCTTCACAAATATCGATCAGAATCTGGTCGCAAAGGGTCTCCTGATCTCGGCAATAGTGGACAATGTTGAGCGCTTCGAGCCGCTTGAGCAGCAAGGTACGAATCGCTCTTTCAGGCCAGTTGAGTGAATTACTATCCGGTAAACGCCCTTCAAGCAGAGCGCTACGCCACTGCAGAATGGCGTCAGCTCGTTGAAGTAGATCACCATGTGGAAGGGAAATAACGGTTGAATAAAGGGTGTCTGGTAGCCGATCAAGAACAGAATACTGGTCATCCAGTTGTGGGAGGTTCATTGCACCAACTTACGTTTGGGCTTCAACCTTGGGTAATGCACTATATTCAGCGCAGACTTTTTTCAGCCGCTCATCAAATTTTTCTGCCAATAGAATTGACGCTTTCAGGCTGGACTGGGCTGTTTCTGTAAAATCCAGGTCAAGCCAAAGATGCTCACCAATAGTCCGGTCAAGTGAATCAAGCTGCTGTTGTAACGATTTGTGAAACTGACGAATTGAATTACGTAGCGTAGAGATTTCACCCTCTCTCGCTTTGAGAAAGTGCGCTTCATGCTGTTGCGGTTCCATGATCGGACTGTTTGACTCTACGACCACAAGGCGGTTTGATCGCTCACTAAGGTATTGATCGATATGCTGCCATTTACCATCGATATGACATTGATGATAACGGTCATCGAAAAACTGTTTTAATAACTCTTCGGCCGTGTAGCCTCGGTTTTCATTCGATCTGTCCTCTTGATCGGGCGGCGAGAGGTAGAGAGGCTCTTCGTTGCGTTTGAGCCACTTTTTAAAAGATTGTTGGGTTGTCTCTTTATGTTGCTGAGTGAAGTAGAGGGGACGATTATCCTCGTTTCTACGTTGTATCTTGCTACTTGAATCTTCGGCGAGAAGTTTTTCCCAAGTTAAAACCAGTTTATTCAGTCGCTCAGGATTAAAGCCACTACCTAAGCCAACATGCGCCTGAAACCACTCCAAAATTGCCATTCTCTGTTCAGGGCTATCCCACAAACAATGTTGCAATAACCAGCAGTCCCAAATTGAAACAGCATCCTGACCATTGCTAGAGGCTGCGACCTTCAGCAATTTGACCACCTTACGCCAGCGTCTATCAGAGATATAGATTCCTTCATTCTGAAAGTGACGGCGAAGTGCACTGATTAATTCAATTACCTCGGGTGATAAGGGGAGTGCAGACGCTTTTTTCTGTATTTCAGCGATTGTCTCAGCCGTTAGCTTTAGAGAAGCATCGAGCTTTTCAGTCTCGGAATCATCCAAGTTTAAAAGTGCCTCGAACTGCTCATCTGAAACCGGTTGCACTTGATAGCGACAAAGAAAGCGATCGTATAGAGCGGCCAGCCCATCTTCTTCAGGAAGCTCATTGCTTGCTCCGATAACAGAGACAAGCGGAACCCGAATGCGGGCATCACCGTTATCGAACTCACGTTCATTCAGGATGGTTAGCAAAGAGTTTAGAATTGCACTATTCGCCTTAAATATCTCATCGATAAATGCGATCGTCGCGGTGGGAAGATAACGATCGGTTAGCCGCTCGTAGCGATCATTCTCAAGCGCCTTTATCGAAAGCGGGCCAAAAAGCTCTTCAGGGACCGAAAAGCGGGTTAACAGTCGCTCGAAATAGCCGCCATCCTTGTAAGCGAGATGGAGTTTATGCGCCAGCACGCTCTTGGCTGTCCCATGAGCCCCCAACAATAAAAAGTGCTCGCCTGCGAGCGAGGAAAGAAGCGCAAGTTTAAGTGGGGTCTCACGTTCAATCAGGCCATGTGAAAGGACTTTAAGGATTTTTTGAAGCCTCTTTTTCACTTTATTTCTTTCCAATAAAAGATCGATTTGAGTTGCTCAATAACCTCCTTTAATGAGGTCGTTTTAATCGTCTCAATTAATTCATCTGTTTTAAAACGTGCATGCCGGTCATAGGCGACACCTACCTGTTGCATTTCGGCAAGCCCCGTCTCTTTGGCGTGTTCCTGAAAGCCCTCGTTTTTCCAGAAAAAGGCACCAGGCATCGTTGTTGGAATAACTAAAGCAAAAAATAGGGAACGTTTTATGGCAGCGGCGCTAATCACAACTAGCGTCAACAGTAGCCAACCTTTAAGCGTAACAGGGCCAACAATAAACCAGCCGGCCATAAGAATTGCTGAGGCGAGCAAAATGTTGCTAATCAGATATGGCCAACCAAATTTGGTCGTTTGTTCGTACCACGAAGCCGCACCTTCCCCATCCTCAGTATTTAAGTCGCGGGCGTGGAAAATATGGCCAATAGATTCGATTAGCAGACCTAGAAAAACAAACAACGCCATGCTCGATAAAAATGAGTCGCTCATCTGCCCTAAAGAGGCCGTTACCAAACCGATGAGTATTGCGCCGATAGCCACTGCGTTACCCAAGAATGCGCTACCTGTTTGCCAGTGATCCCAAAAAGGTCTCGCCTTGATCCGATAGAGTCTATACATGTAATAAACACCTACCGGACCGCTTACCACACCTAATAACGCAAAGAGGGTAGACATCGCTTCGATTTCAAGCCAGCTAAAAAGCGTATAACCTGCCAGGGCGGTGAAAAATAGACTAACGCCAGCGATCTCCCGACTGACCGGCGAGTGACGAAGGTTGTAGAAACCACGATAAAATCGGTGGGGTTTGCCGAGGTGCATGTTGAGCTTAAAAAGCCCGAAGGTGAGTAAAACAAGCATGATTGTCAGCAAAATATTGTAATTGCTCGACGCTTTGACATCAGCAAGTGCAGGCATCCCCGAAAAGTCTCCAAGAATCAGCAGGACAAAAGCCCCTACAATCGCCTGAGTGAGCAAGGTGAAGGCAACGTGCGCACTTTCGTGCGTCAACATAAGCTTTTTACAGTTCCACTTTCTCTGTGCACCTTTTTTTCGATCAACAACCGGCTTAAAAATCCCCGTTTTTTCGTTCTTGTGATATTTAAGCGGCACCGAATCGGTTCGTGTCATTTCACGATGTGTTTGGCGGGTTTGCTGAAAGCGGATATTGGGGTTGGTGATATCGGTACGCGGAAATCCGGGAATTTCTGTTTTGCACTCCTCGCGGTTTTCAGGAACATTTTCTACGACACCGAAATCCAGCGCATTCCCCAAGCAGGCCGAAACACAGGCCGGTTTTAGGCCGACCTCAAGCCGATCAACACACATATTACATTTAGTAACCTGTCCTTTGACCGGATCAAGCTGCGGTGCATTGTATGGGCAAACCCAAGTACAGTAACCGCAGCCAAAGCAGATGTCGGGATCCTGAAGAACGGCACCATATTCTGCATACTTCGTGTAAGCGCGAGTTGGGCAGCCTTTAAGGCAAACCGGATCATCGCAGTGGTTACAGGCCATCGAAATATTAAGCCGCTGGTACGCCGGATAAGTTCCCCCTTCAACGAACCCGACCGACCGAAAGGCGATGTGTGCCGGGTTGTCATTTTTTTCGCTACAGGCAGCCTCGCAGGCGTGACAGCCGATGCAATTGTCGGCATTCAGGTAAAAGCCGTGCTGCTTGTAGCGGTTAGGATTTTCGCCTATTCCAGCTTCATCATTGATATTAAGGCTTTTTCCATGCAGCTCGTCGCCCTCTGAAGTCAGCGTTATGGGCTTACCGTGACAATTTTCAGATTTGGTCTCTTTGTCCCAAAGAAAGGCATACTTTGGCTCATCACTTCTTACTTTAAACATAAGTCTTGTAGAATTAGTGTGGTGTCAGGAAATTAAAAACGGCGCATTTCCATGCTCAACTGAGCAGCAGCCTCTTGATCTTCTAGTATTTCGATCCTTGTAGCCGATTGTTTGAATGCCGGCTGCCTAGAGTGGGGGTCAAGCAACCCTAGTGTTAAGCGGTTAACGCAATCATGAAAGTGAAAGGGGATAAACACCATGTTTCGAGGCACTCTTTGCGTCAGCATTGCCATTACAACAGCATCCCCGCGTCGCGAAACACAACGAACATATTCGCCTTGATTAATACCGAGCTCGATCGCAGCATCTGGATTAATTTCCATAAAGGGGATCGGGCTATATTTATTGGTATTACCGATTTTTCCGGTTTTGGTTCGCGTGTGGAAATGCTCGACTAGACGCCCAGTATTTAGCCAAAAAGGATATTGTTCGTCGGGAACCTCATTGTTGTCGATAAAGGGTAGAGGGATTAGTTTGGCCATGCCGTCTGCAAAACGGAATGTTCCCGATTCTGTATAGAGACGCTTTCCGCCTGGTGGGGGTGTCTCGCCACTATCGGCCTGTTGTTCCGTATAGGGCCACTGAATGCCTCTGCTTTTCTCGATAAGATCGTGATCCATTCCAGAAATATCAACAAGCCGCCCCTTTGAGAGCGTCTTCATCTCTTCAAAAACATTTGCCGGTTCAGCAGGGAAATTCATCTGCTCGCTTTGTTTGAACTGGCTGGCGATAAGGTTAAAAATTTGTAGATCCGATTTTGAATTACCATGCGGCTCTGTCACCTTTCGCACCACATTGACGCGGCGCTCGGTATTGGTATAAACGCCTTCCTTCTCTGACCACGTTGCGGCGGGGAGGTACAAATGGGCATATTGTGTTGTCTCGACATCGGCAAAGCAGTCTTGCACGACCAGAAAATCGAGTTTTTCAAGAATCTTGCGGGTTCGTTCGGTATCCGCCATCGATGTCATGGGGTTGGTTGCAACCAACCATAGCCCTTTGATTTCACCGGTTTCAATCGCCGGAAAGATGTCGGTTTGTGCGAGGCCTCTTTTTTTGGGGAAAAACTCAGGATCGACATTCCAAAATTTGGCAACCTCTGCGCGCTCCTCTGCATTTTCCAGATAGCGATAGCCGGGCAGTCCCGAGCAAGAAGACCATTCTCTTGTGCCCATCGCGTTGCATTGGCCGGTAATCGAAAGGCTTGTTCCACCTTTTTTGCCGACATTGCCGGTAATCAGGTTGAGGTTGTTAATCCCTACAACGCCGTCAGATCCGTGTGTGCTCTGGTTAATTCCCATTGTCCAGATGCTCATCGCTGAATCGGCTTTGGCGTATATCTTGGCTACATTCCGAATCGTATCTTCATCAATGCCACAAATTGCGGCTGCAGTTGTCGGGTCGTATTTCTGAACTTCTGTTTCAAGCTGTTCAAAGCCGTTTGTATTGGCCTCGATGTAATCTCGATCTTCCAACCCCTCTTTGAGAATGACATGCATCAGCGCATTTTGCAGGACGACGTCTGTGCCAGGGGTGATCGCGAGGTGAATATCGGCCTTTTGAGCAAGCATCGTTACGCGTGGATCAACGACGATTAGCGGAAAGTCTCTCTTTTCTCTGGCCTCTTGAAGTCGCCAGTAGATGATGGGGTGCTGCTCAGGAAGATTTGAGCCCCATGCCATAAGGCAATTGGTATGCTCGAAATCTTCGTAACAGCCGGGAGGGCCATCTGAACCAAAAGAGCGTTTATAGCCCGAAACAGCGGATGCCATGCAGAGGGTTGTATTACCATCGTAGTTGTTGGTGCCGATAATACCGCGTGTCAACTTGCCGAGCGTGTAGAACTCTTCGGTCAGTAATTGCCCGGTCGAAACAATCGCAAAGGAATCGCGACCATGGGTTTCCTGAATCCGGCGAATCTCGTTTTTCACTTTGGCTGCTGCTGTGTCCCAGTCGGTCTCACGGTAGCCTTGATGAATTGATTCACGAACCAATGGATTGTCACCGCGTCCTTCCGATTCAAAAAGCTCGTGCTCAAAAATCCCTTTAATGCAAAGTTTTCCTCGGTTGACATCGGCGCCAGCAACACCTCTTGAGCCAACGACTTTACCTTCTGCATTGGTACCAACCTCAATCGCGCAGCCGACAGAGCAGTAACCACAGGTCGCATAGGTCCATTTCTGAATACCTTTATCAACCATTTTTACAGGATTCTTTTTGTTTCGTCCGAATAGCATATTGAATAATGAATTATTTAAACGATATGGCGCAGCCTATGTCGATTAGGGTGCTGTGCCGATTTTTCGAGCGGCTGATCACCTTCAGCGTAATGAGATCACCTGGCGTTAACGTATACTTTGCCCTCAGCCATCATGACGGCCTCACCGCCGACCCGTAAGGTGAGTTTGTTTTGACCTTTATTATCCATTTCAAGATTCATAACACTGCGGCGAGTCTCTTCTGTTCCGCGATCAACGGAGAATGTATACGTTCCCTTTGTAATATGTTCGTGTGAGCAGAGGTAAGCGGCAAAAGCCAAAAGTGAGCCACCTACTGGAGGATCCTCTTTAAGTCCTATCCGGGGGCCAACGATTCTGAGATGAAACTCAACATCTTGTTGGTCTGGGTTACGAGAGAAAAGCAGTATTTCTTGTGCGGCTGTTTGTGGTGCAACAGACTGGCTCCATGCAGAGTAATCAAATTTAGCTCTACGAACGGCATCATAATATTTGATTGGAACAATCAAAAAAGGTGTTCCGCAAGAGACAAGGCGTGTTCTAAATAGGACGTTATCAATAGTCTTTTCATCAAGTGAAAGGATGTCAGACAACTCTCCTTCCGTTGGGGTAAAGCGGTCAACGATCGGTAATGCCTCTGTTGAAAACTGCACTAAGCTAGGCTTTCCATCTGTTTGAGTAACATTGGTTTTAAGTAGGTCAGATTTAAGCTCCAGTATGGCCTCTGTATGCTCGCCATCCATTTCTATGTCGCCACGTGTGGCTAATACATAGCTGGCTGCAATAACCGCTTGGCCTGCAAAATCAATTTCAGTTTGTGGGCTAAAAATACGAACCTTTCGCACGGCCTCTTTTTCAGTTGCAGGCATAACAAAAACGCTGTGAGATAGATTCATCTCTTTCGCAAGCTGCTGCATTTGTGTCTCATTTAGCGCGGCTGCTTCCGGAAAAACCGCAATTTGTGCACCGTTAAATGCTGTTGTTGTAAAGGTATCGACAATATGAAAAATCTGTTCCACTCTATGCTCCTTCTTTTAGTCAGGCATCTAAAACTGCACGACTCTATCTGTTTTCAGGTTATATGAATAACTGCACTTTTTGCGACTCAATGCGCGTAGCATAGGCTTCTATCTTAACCGCTTCATCCTCAAGGCATTGCCCGGTTTCAAGGTTAAAGTGCTGTTTATATAATGGTGATGCGACGACAGGTTCGCCTTTCAGATCACCAATCAAACCTCTTGAAAGGACGTTTGCCTCTCCGAACGGGTCGAAGTTATCAATGGCATAAATCTTTTCATTTTTTGACATCAAGAAAATTGCAATTTGCCGACCATCTATTAGCGCACAAACGCCAGAGTTCGGTTGTAAATCTTTAAATGAGCAGACATCTACCCATTGAGGTGATTCGTTTTTCATCGCTGAGCTCATTGTTGCCCCCTTATTCTGCTAATGCTGTTTCTGATCGTGGATCATTTTTTAGAGCGGGACGAATCTGTCCTCTCTCCTTAACAAAGACAATATTCTCATCGGTAGCATCGCTGTTAATAAATGTGTTGAAGCGCTTTAGTCTTGATTCATCTGCAAGTGTTGTTTTCCACTCGCACTGATAGCTATCAACAACGTGCTGCATTTGTGCTTCTAATTCCTCAGAAAGCCCTAATTTATCGTCAATAATCACTGATTTAAGATAATCGAGACCGCCTTCCATATTTTCCATCCAGACCGATGTGCGTTGCAGGCGATCAGCTGTGCGGGTGTAGAAAGTCAACACGCGATCGATATATTTGATCAGTGTCTCTTTATCTAGATCTGTTGCGAAAAGATCTGCATGGCGAGGCTTCATTCCACCATTACCACAAACGTAAAGATTCCAGCCTTTTTCGGTGGCAATCACACCAATATCTTTGCTTTGTGCTTCGGCACATTCGCGCGTACAACCTGATACGGCAAATTTAATTTTGTGTGGTGAGCGCAATCCTTTGTAGCGATTTTCCAGTTCGATCGCAAGACCAACACTATCGTCTACACCGTACCGGCACCATGTACTACCAACGCACGATTTAACCGTTCTGAGTGACTTACCGTAGGCGTGGCCGGTTTCAAAACCGGCATCAATCAGCTCTTGCCAAATGAGTGGTAATTGGTCAACGGTTGCACCAAAAAGATCAACACGCTGTCCGCCGGTTATTTTTGTATAAAGATCATACTTTTTAGCGACCTTGCCTAAAACGATCAGCATATCGGGTGAGATCTCTCCTCCGGTGATCCTGGGCACAACTGAATAGGTGCCATTTTTCTGCATATTGGCAAGATAGGTATCGTTGGTGTCTTGTAAGCCAAGATGCTCATCTTTTAGAACATAATCATTCCAGCAGGTTGCTAAGATTGAGCCGATCGCAGGTTTGCAGATTTCGCAGCCTAGCCCTTTGCCGTGCTTAGAGAGCATTTCATCGAATGATTTAATTTCCTCTACCCGCACTAGGTTGTATAGATCTTGGCGAGTGTGAGGGAAATGCTCACAGATGTCGGTATTAACTTCGACCCCTGATTTTTCCAGTTCACAATCAAGGACAGATTTAAGCAGTGCGGCACAACCTCCGCAGCCTGTTGCCGCTTTGGTTTCAGATTTCAGTGAGCCTAGATCAGTGCAACCTGCTTCTACTGCATTGCAGACATCACCTTTGGTGACATCATGGCAAGAGCAGATCTGTGCTGATTCAGGCAGCGCATCTGGCCCCAGACCAACAGACTCATCTGAACGGTTGGGTAGAATTAATGAATCAGGGTGTTCAGGCAGCTCGATTCCATTCAGGCAATACTGTAATAATGTTCCATACCCAGAGGCATCGCCAACAAGGATTGCGCCTAAAAGCAATTTCTTATCCTCGCTAACAACAATCTTTTTATAAATCTCATCGGAGCCATCTTGATAGGTGTAAATACGCGCACCTGGGGTTCGTGCATGAGCATCACCGATGCTGGCGACATCAATACCCATTAACTTGAGCTTTGTGCTCATATCCGCACCGGTAAAAGTGGCATCTTCTCCCGCAAGATCACTGACAACCGTTCGGGCCATGCTATAGCCGGGCGCAACTAGTCCAAAAATCTGACCGCTCCAGAGAGCACACTCACCGATGGCATAGATATCTTTGTCAGAGGTTTTGCATTGGTTATCGATAACAATACCGCCACGTTGTCCTATTTCTAGGCCGCATTCTGCAGCTATCGCATCCTGAGGACGGATCCCAGCCGAAAAGACGATAAGATCAGTCTCTAGCTCTTCTCCATCGGCAAAACTCATCTTCAGCTGGTGTTGGTCACCTGGGCCAATATTTGTTGTGTTTTTGCCTAGATGAACATTTACACCTAACTCTTCAATTTTTTGTCGCAGCATCGCGCCGCCACCATCGTCAACTTGGACAGCCATTAGTCTTGGTGCAAACTCAACAACATTTGTTTCAAGGCCTAAGTCGCGAAGTGCTTTTGCAGCCTCCAATCCAAGAAGGCCACCACCAACAACAACGCCTACCTTGCCTTTTTTGCCAGCGGCGGTGATTTTTTCAAGGTCATCAATTGTTCTGTAAACAAAACATGCATCATTGTCATGTCCTGGAACAGGCGGAACAAAAGGATATGAACCGGTTGCCATAACCAGTTTGTCATAAGGGATTTCATCGCCTTTTTGTGAAATAACAACTTTTCTTTTGCGGTCGACGGAGACGGCTTTATCGTTTAAACGTAGATTTATTCCATTTTCTTCAAAAAAACCGGGGGTGACCATTGAAAGGTCGTCTGCAGTTTTACCTGAAAAATAGGATGAGAGCTGAACACGGTCGTAAGCGGGGCGTGACTCTTCACAGAAGGTTGTGATTTCAACGTTATCCGATAGCCCGTTTTCTGCTTCTACAACGCCCATCAAGAAGTTATGGCCAACCATTCCGTTACCAATAACAACAATTCTTGTTTTATTACCCATGTTTAGTTTCCTGAAGATTCAGATAAATGACACGGTGCACAAAGCAATCGCCATGCCATAAAATATAACCACCTGAATTGGTGGGAATTATTGTGGTAATGAGGATAAAGTCACTGCTGCTTTGCACCAATAGTGAGCAGGTAATGCTGGGGCTGCACCGAAAAGAGTATTGATTAGATAGCCTCTTTGAAAGGAGGGGCTTTTAGATTCAAATTTCTGAAGGTACAGCCCTGAGTTGCTGGGTTCAGATTAAAGGGATACTAAGGAAAGGTTATTTCCGCTTGAGAGGCGTTAGCCGCAGCGATAAGCAAGAGAGACCATTAAACTCACAAGCAATACCCCGGAAACTGATTTCCAGAACAGTAATGGATTTCGCTCAACAAGTGGAAGTGCCGATTCATCGGCATACATACTGTTTGGGTGCGAAAGGTCAAATACAAATTCTGAGATCACCTCGTAGCGAGTTCGTGAGTCAACTTGAACGGCCCGTTTTATTGCCCCATCCATCCAGATTGGAACAAGCGGGTTATGATGGTAGCTAGGGGAATACTTTAATTTGCTGTAGTCATTCAAGCTGTTGCAACTTTCTATTTTCTCACCGTAAGGAAGTTTGCCTGTAAGCATTTCATAACAAATAACAGCAACAGAATAGAGGTCGGCGCTTTCTGTTGGTCTTCGTCCATATTTATATTCTGGTGCTCCATATCCTGCGGTGCCGAGAATAAAGTCTCGCTGTAAAACAGTCGATATTTCCTGTACTCCGGCCACATAAACAGAGCCAAAATCAATAATGACTGGATCTCCTGACCGGTTAATAATGATGTTGTCGGGTTTAAGATCTTGATGGAGGGTTTCTCGTCGGTGAAAAGCTCTAAGACCTTTGGCAATCTTCTCGATCATCTCAACTACAACAGTTACATCTGGATTAGGGTTTTGAACAATCCATTCTGCGAGCGGCATGCCATCAATATGTTCAACAAGGTAGTAGACAAATTGCCGTGGCCTTAGCGGGGGGGCAACCTTAACAACATATTGGCTGTTAATTCTTGAGCCAACCCATTCCTCCATTATAAACCGTTCGATATAGGCAGGATCATCCTCATAGTTGACCGAGGGGGTTTTCATGACAAACTGGCAGCCAGATTCCTGATCTTCTACAACATAAAGCTGGCTTCGTGTGCTGGCATGAATCTCTTTTAAAACTTTGTAGCCATCCAGAACCATCCCGGGAGATAGTGCTGGAGGGAAGGGCAATTCAGATAGTTTTCGATATAGGTCGTCGGCATTTGCTTTGCCAACCGATTCAATTTTGAGCGCCTGACAGCTTAAATTGTCAGGGCTTTGGTTGTCGGCAGCAATTTGAATCAAATCGTCACAAATCTTTTGTAGATCAGTTCCTGCTCTTTCTACAATTAGTTTTTTATGGGCGTGAGGAATAAAGTCATGCACACCATCTGTTGTGAGAATAAACAGGTCCCCCGGTTCAACAGGTTCTGTTCGAAAATCAATATCTAAGTTAAGGTCAATTCCCATTGCCCGAGCTAGATAGGATTTTCCAGGTGCGACGTGGGCAGTATGGTCTTTTGTGAGCTGCTCTAGACTGCCTGCGCGATATCGATAAATGCGGGTATCCCCAATATGGAAAATGAAGGCGGTCTGGGATTTGATAACTAACGCACTTAATGTGGTGATGTAGCCTCTTTCTTCATCAATATGTTTTTGGCCTTGCCCGTAGAGCCAGCGATTCAGGGCAGTCAGGATTTTCTGACCTGAGGTCTTTACCGTCCAGGAATCGGGGGTCGCAAAATAGTCGCTTAAAAAGCCTTGAACCGATGCTTCGCTTGCCTCTTTCCCTGCATCGGCACTACTCACACCATCCGCAATAACGGCAACCATTCCTTTCGTTGTTAACAGCGGCTCTTCTGGTAAGCGAATCCCAATACAGTCTTCATTTTGGGCTTTCACCCCTTTAATGGAGAGCTGTGCCATAGAGGCGGTTAAAGAGCTTTTAAGGTGGTCTATTTCCATAGTTTCGCGTTAAGTAGAAAGAGAACGCCAGCAGAAAGTTTGCTGGCGTTCTCTATTTGCAAATTGAATACTCTATTAACTTACCTCAATCATTTCGACTGTGCCATCTGGTAAGACCTCATGCATATGGCCTGATGGCTCTTCAAGGAACATAACAAGGAAGAATATAACCATTGCACTGCCGGCAATGACCATAAAAAAAGTTGAGGCATCAACAAATGATAATACGGTTAAGAAAGTTACTCCGCCAACATTACCGTACGCGCCTGCCATACCAGCGATTTGACCTGTCATACGACGCTGAATAAGTGGAACCATGGCAAAAACGGCACCTTCGCCTGCCTGCACAAAAAATGAGCATGCCATTGTTGATATAACTGCTGCCGGCAACCACCACTCACTGGTTATCTGGCTTAAAACCAAATATCCAACCGATAGTCCAGCGATGAGAATAAGCATCGTTTTGCGACGACCAAACCGGTCACTCAACCAACCGCCACCAGGGCGTGCTGCTAGGTTCATAAAGGCAAAACCCGAGGCCAGTAAGCCCGCCTCAACAGCACCTAGCTCAAAGGTGTCCATAAAGAATAGTGGCAGCATTGAAACAACCGCAAGCTCTGAACCAAATGTCACAAAGTAGGCAACATCAAGAATCGCAACCTGCTTAAATTTATAGCGGAACATCTCTGGAGTTGGCTCTTTAAAGATGTGCTTGTTCACTTTGTAAATTTGTGAGAACTGAAAAACCATCAGCGCGAAGAGGCCAATGTAAATCAAATTAGCCTGGTCTAACGTTAGCAGCTTTACGCCACTAGACAATTTCCAGGTTAGAACAGCTAATGCGATATACATAGGGATATTCATTAGCAGATAGAAATAGAAATCCTTAACGCTGCTCACCTCAAGACCGCCACTTTTCTTTGGTTTGAAGTAGGTTGAGCCTTTAGGCGTATTGCGTGCCCGCCAGTAGTAGAAAAAGCCGTAAATGATCGCTGCGGAACCAACCGAAGCCAGAGCATAGCGCCACCCATCTTCACCGCCAAACAGTAGAGCCAATGTTGGTAGTGTCATTGCGCCGGCAGCTGAACCAAAGTTACCCCAACCACCGTAAACACCTTCTGCGAGACCAACGGTTTTTGCGGGGAACCATTCGCTTACCATGCGAATACCAATCACAAAACCGGCGCCGATAAAGCCAAGTAAAAAACGAAATAGAGCTAGCTGTTCGTAAGTTTCTGCAAAGGCGAACCCAAAGCTAACTAGCCCTCCTGAAACGAGCAAGATGCTGTAGACAATTCTAGGCCCAAACTTATCAACCAAGATTCCAATTAAAATACGAGCAGGGATTGTCATCGCAACGTTCAAAATCAACAGTGCTTTAACTTCTGCGGGGGTGAGGTCGAAGGCTTCACGAATAAAAGCCATCATCGGTGCATGGCTAAACCAGACGACGAATGTAATAAAGAACGCAACCCACGAAAGGTGAAGTGCGCGAATGCTTGGATTTTTTAAATCAAGCACGTTCAGGTTTTCACTGCTCATTTTTTGACCTCATCAATAACAAAATAGTTAATTGTTAAGCCACAAAGCAAAGACAGTGCCAAGTTTGTACTTGTTTGATTTATAACTGTTTAATATGGATTCCTGTATTTCGAAATAATTTAGCGCTCAGATTGAGTGCGGCGCTCGCACAACAATTGTGCGAGTGCCGCATAAAGCCTCTAAAAGTAGAGACTAACTAACAATCGAAGTTATTATCCTTGTTAGAACTTCACATTAGCTTCAATCCAGAACTTATCTTTATCATCCCTGGCATTAGCGGCTTGAAGAGGAGGTGCAGTCCCCATATCTCCGTGACTGTAACTTGCGTACTTCACCAGAACTTTATAGTTCTTGCCAAATTTCTTGACTGCTAGGAGATCTAATTCATTGCCATAATCCGTGCCGCTATCTTCCGCTTCAAACTCATGATAGACAGCAACAAGCTTAACGCCGGCAACTTTTGTACTCAGTGTCACGAAAGTATCTTCTAGGCCATCTGCTGGTGTTCCCAGAAATTGGTCAGCCCAACCGTTGAATTTGTGGTTAGTGCCAAGAGGTGTTTTGAAAGAGGCGCCATTGTTAGCCTCTTGCACTTCCTGTGCAATTTTCGCAGTAATACCGGCAAAAGAAATGCCGCCTTCGATGAAGTAATAATCCACATCTTCATCGCTCATCGTTGCACGATCAATTTCTTGTCGCGCATACTCTGCGGTATAAAGCACCTTTACATCATCAGATACTTTGGTTGAACCATTAAAGCGCAAGCCAATAGTATCCCTATCAGTTGATGCTTTATCATCAAAATCGATGAAATAGCCATAACCGACGATATCACCAAACGGAAGACCTGTGTATTTCACGTTGATAACGGGCACATCAGCTTCAACATTCGTTCCTAGAATTGTTTTAACGTTATCGACAAATCCAGCAACAATCGTTGTATCTTTAATGGAGGTATTAACGACAGTCAATGCATCGTATGTCTGTTCGTTCTGGCGCCAACCAACATTGCCAACAAAACGTGAATTATCAAAAATGATACGTTGACGGCCCAACTTAACAAGTGTGTTATCAAAACCAGAATAGGAGATCCAGCCTCTATTCAATTCATTGTTGTCAGGATCGGCAATGACTGAGTAGCCAGCACCATGGCCTCTTTTGTCCTTATACTCGCGGTCACCTAATGGTGTAGTAGATTCAAGTTCTGCAAACGCCTTAAAACCAGCAAAATCAGGGGTCAAATAACCCAAACGAATGCGAAGTGTTAACGCGTCAGCATCTTTTGCGCCTGAATCATCATTCACATCTTCATAGCGAAGGCGTGCATCAAAATTGATTTTGCCCATTTCCGGTGCAATTAGAAAAGAATCTGCTGCCTGTGTAGCAGGTGCTGCTGTAGATAAAACCACCGCAATGCTTGCAGCTATCCGACTTATTTTCATACTATTTTCCTTACGGTTATTAAAAAAAACTTTTCCTGAGGGCCATTAATCAGGCCGCCTCTTAATATTCTCCACTCGCCTTTTTTACCACTTCACTTTTTTTTTGATTCTCATCATCAGCCTGCCGTGATTTTGATGAAAGTGAGACAACGCTAGATTTCTCAGATGATTCATCTTTTGTTAGCGTTTGGTGGCGTTCGTGCAAGAACTTGACCACTTCGGCACGGTAATGGTTGTAGGCCGGATCTTCTGCCAGTTCCAACCTGTTGCGTGGTTTAGGTAAATCTATATTTAGAATTTCCCCAATCGTCGCGGAGGGGCCATTTGTCATCATGATAATGCGGTCCGATAGCAGTACTGCCTCGTCAACATCGTGAGTAATCATAATGACGGTATTGTTTAACTCCGCCTGAATCTCCATCAGGGAGTCCTGCATGTGGGTCCTTGTTAACGAGTCAAGCGCACCAAATGGCTCATCCATCAGCATCACTTTAGGTTCCATCGCCAATGCCCTTGCAATGCCGACTCGTTGTTTCATCCCGCCAGATATTTCATCAGGCTTTCTGTCCAGCGCATGCCCCATGTGGACCAAATCAAGGTTGTGGAGCGTCCATTCATGACGTTCTTTTTTGCTTTTGGTCCTCTTAAAAACTTGATCTACGGCCAACCGCACATTGTCATAGACGCTCAGCCACGGTAAAAGAGAGTGATGTTGAAAAACTACGGCGCGATCAGGTCCAGGTTCCGTAACCTCTTTTTCTTCCAGTACGACACCACCTTCTGTCGCATTCAGTAGTCCGGCAACAATGTTCAGTACTGTTGACTTTCCGCACCCTGAATGGCCTATCAATGAGATGAATTCACCTTTTGCCACGTTTAAGTCAACATTATTCAGCACATTTAAAGGGCCGGAATCTGTCGGGAAAGTGATACTAATATGATCAATGTCTAAATAACTATTCATTTTTATTCCTCACTTAACGTAAAACAGCATTTTTATCCCAACTTACTTTGCGCTGAATAAGCAGCATGATGCGGTCTAATAAAAAACCGATAAAGCCGATGACTAAAACAGCCACCATTATTCGTGCGAGTGAGTTGGAGCTGCCATTTTGAAACTCATCCCAAACAAACTTTCCGAGTCCTGGGTTTTGTGCCAGCATTTCGGCGGCAATCAAAACCATCCAGCCGGTACTGAGGGAAAGTCGTAGCCCAGTAAAAATTAATGGAATAGCCGAAGGAAGAATTATTTTTACCGTTTTTGTGAAAGCATTGAGCCTCAAAACTCGGCTCACATTGATCAAGTCTTTATCCACACCAGAAACGCCCACGATGGTGTTAATCAAGGTTGGCCATAGGCAGCAGAGTGTTACGGTAATTGCAGAGGTTAAAAATGCTTTTGGGAACATGGGGTCACTGGTTACATAGACAGCAGATACAACCATTGTCACCAACGGTAGCCAAGCCAACGGAGATATGGGCTTGAAAAGCTGTATGAGTGGATTAACTGCTGTGTAAAGTATTGCGCTCATTCCGCAAATGATGCCAGCCGGAATGGCAATTAATGAGGCAAATAGAAAACCCACCAGCACCGTTTTTAAGCTGGTAAAAATCTGGTCGATAAAGGTCTCTTTTCCGGTATATTTCCGGTTGCGCAATTTCTCAATCTTTTTTTGCGGCTTTCCATCGGCAATGGCCTTATCAACGCGTTTACCCATTCGTTCATAAAATGCCGCTGCTTTAATCCGTTCTGACTGATGTTCATCATAAAGCGATAGCGATTGTTCCCAAACGGTTGATGGGCCGGGGAACACACCAAGTGACGTGACGATACTTTTTGCACCAATACTCCAAAGCATTAAGAAAACTAAAAGTGCTGCTAGTGGGATCATTATTGCTCTAGCTGCTTTTGTAACTGCCTTGTTCCATTCATCACTTGCCATATAGCTGAGAAACCTCTCGAATCTCGGCATATTAAATGTGCTTGTTGCTGTTTCTGCTGATATCAATGCCATTTTTACATCCCGCCCACACTTAAATAGGCTTTGAAATTATGGAATTAAATTGCGCTCCCAGATTAAGAGAGAGGGAGCGCAATTTAACGCGACCTAGATTTTGCTTTTGCCCTTTAAACCAATACCGAAGCTGTCGATATAGTTATTTGGTTTGGCGCCGTCATAAATCACCCCATCAATAAAGTCTTTTTGAGGTGCTTTGTAACCAGTCTCTTTCTTAAAGTCCGGAAACTCGCTTGCATCTATTTTTCCTTCTGCAATGAGCTCTTTAGCTGCGCTCTCGAAGATATCTGGGCGGTAAACACTTTTTGCAATCTTTTTGTACCAGCTATCCGGTTTCTGCTCAGAAATCTGTCCCCAACGGCGCATTTGGGTCAAGTACCAAATTGCATCCGAATAGTAGGGGTAGGTAGCGTTGTAACGAAAGAAAACATTAAAGTCAGGAATGGCTCTTTTATCCCCTTTCTCATACTCAAAAGTACCCGTCATTGAGTTCGCGATAACCTCGTAATCAGCGCCAACATAATTAGGTTGTGAAAGGATTTTTACCGCTTCTGGGCGGTTCGCATTATTGTTCTCATCGAGCCATTTGCCGGCACGGATCAGTGCTTTTACGATACGGGTAGTGGTATTCGGATATTTGTCGGTAAATTCTTTTGTCATACCGAATACTTTCTCTGGATTGTCCTTCCAGATTTCATAATCGGTTATGACAGGAACGCCAATACCTTTGAATACAGCTTGCTGATTCCATGGTTCACCAACGCAGTAACCATAAATTGTTCCAGCTTCCAGGGTTGCAGGCATCTGCGGTGGCGGTGTCACCGATAGCAGTGCATCAGCTTTTAAAGTACCGGCAATATCGCCTTTATGCGGCGCGTAGAAACCGGGGTGTATACCGCCAGCAGCTAACCAATAACGAAGTTCGTAGTTATGCGTGGAAACCGGAAAAACCATCCCCATTTTGAAAGGTTTTCCCTCTTCCTTGAAGCTGTCAATGACAGGTTTTAGCGCAGACGCTTTGATCGGGTGCTGAGGCTTCCCATCGGCCTGTTTTGGCACGTGGGGCAGCATCTGTTTCCAAATATCATTTGAAACAGTAATGGCATTACCGTTCAGATCCATACTAAATGGCGTTACGATATGCGCTTTGGTTCCAAAACCGATTGTTGCGGCTAAGGGCTGTCCTGCAAGCATGTGGGCGCCATCTAATTTGCCGTCGATCACGCCGTCTAAAAGAACTTTCCAGTTTGCCTGAGCCTCAACGCTGACATAGAGCCCTTCATCCTCGAAATAACCTTTTTCGTAAGCAATCGCCAAAGGCGCCATGTCTGTCAATTTAATGAACCCAAACCTAAGGTCTTCTTTTTCAGGCTCGCCAATTTCAGCAAGTGCTGTGCCTGATCCTATTGAAAGCCCAATAGCAACCCCAATGGCTGCTGTAGTTTGCTTAAAAAAATGGCGACGATCATTTTTGTCAATCGACTTAATCTTACCCATCAGAGATAACTCCCGTTTTCGCGTATTAAAAAATCATAAAAAAAGGCTCATTTCTTTAACCACCAACAGGTGATAAAGAAATGAGCCTCTTTGCTCATAGGCTGCCAATTACGGCATAACTTTATTTATTCGAGATGTGCTGGACCCGCCATTGGGTCATTAAAAATAATCACATCTCTCGCAATGACCACAAGCAAGCTGGATGCCAACTTTATGAAGAGAGCGCCGCTATTTGCGTAAAATGCGTATAACTAGTTGAATTGTGGCTATTTTTTTAAATTATAAAGGCACAGAACCTACGCTGGTCTGTCGGTAAATGGCGAATTAATCAGTATCTTGCTCCGCACAAATATTGGGCAAATATTTTTGTGCTATTACAGCTCTGTTTTATTATGGTGCATTGCAAAATTACTTGTTAGGTTCGTGAAGAGACGCTATTAACTCTTGAGCGACTTCGGTGATTTTGCGGTTGTTATTCATCGCATACTTTTGCATCCATCGATATGCCTGTTCTTCTGGCAGCCCTTTTTGAGTCATAATGATCCCTTTTGCTCTATCGATTATTTTTCGCTCAGAAAGCTTATGCTCAGTTTTCTCAAGCTTTGTCACAATCTCATTGAGATGCCTGAAACGGGCGATTGCTGCATCGATAATCGATCCAAGCCTGGAGGGCTGAAAGCTATCAACTACGTAGGCATTAACGCCTAACTCTGTTGCTTGATTGATTGCTTTTTCCGTTTTATCTTGAGACAGCATTACAATCGGTTTGGGCGCCTGTTCTTGCATTCGAGCAAGTTTTTCAAACAGTGTTTTTTCCGGTTTTTCTACCGCTATCAGCACCACATCAGGACAACTGGTTATAACGGCAGCCAACAAATCACTAGTACTTTCAATAGATGCTGTTACTTCAAAGCCCAAGCCTTCTAAGGTATCGTTAAAGCTTTTTTGTTCATCAGGTTGATCATTTACCAGCATGATTCCCATAGCTTGTTTACGTTCATTGTTTATCATCATGTAAATAGACAAACAATTTACATGCCAACTAGGCGCTTTATTGATATTTGGGGGGATACTTAATCTTCAAGTCAATTAAATGCATGAAATTTTATTAGCTTGGGCAAAAGTCACGTCGGTGTCTGTTGATACTTTTTATAGCGTCAGCTGGCCCTCACAGTTATCCTTGAGAAAATATTGTTAATCACCCACAGAAATGAAACAGAGGAATAGGTAAGGGTGTCGCGATAATCTGTTATTTATAAACATCATTTTGGAGGTTAGATTTACCGGTTATGGCAATGAGATCCATGTCTAGTAGAGAGGTTCTTATCTCGGTTATTGGGGCATTTATAGCGATGTTGCTGGCTTCGTTTTTCAGTAACAATATTCTTGAGGCAGAAGGCATGCCAATGGTTTTAGCTTCTACAGGCGCTTCTGCAGTGCTGATATTTGGAATCCCTTCTAGTCCTGTATCACATCCTTGGCCGATAGTTGGCGGACATGTTATTTCGGCCTTTATCGGTGTTAGTGCCTATTACTTGGTTGCAAACCCTATCCTTGCTGCATCACTTGCGACCTGTTTAGCTATGCTTGCAATGCACTTTACACGCAGCATGCACCCGCCGGGTGGAGCAACGGCCGTTACTGCTGTAATTGGTGGGACTACGGTACATGAATTGGGGTATTACTTTGTGATTGTTCCTGTTCTTTTTAACTCAATTATCCTTCTTTCTGTGGCAATGGCGGCTGCGACCTTTAGGGAGAGCAACCCGTTTGTTGACGAGTGAGGTTCAGCGGCAAAAAGGACTGCCCAGCTCTATTTTTTTACTAAACAGCGGTCGAATTGTTTAATCAACATTTTTTGATCAAGACTTTTGCCAATGAGCTCTACTTTGTTTTTTAGAGCAGGCGCTATTGGCGTTGTGGTGCTTTTACCATCGGCCATATTAAAAATAAACCAGCCTTTATTTGTCGAGAATAACCCTTTGATTCGTTCGACTTTAAGTTTCGGTAGTAGAGCGCCAAGTTTTTTGTAATCAAACAATGTTTGTTCGGCAAAGATGTGGCTAACGCTTTGATAGTCTTCCTGATTAGACTGAATACCCTTGCTGTGTGCTTCGGGATAAGTTGGTTTTCTGTCTGGGTTTCGAGGCAGGTTGAGCCAGTCTATATTGAGGTGGCCTTGGGTTGTTTGTGCGCTAACTGTTTTTGCTGGCTTGCTATTTTCAATAAGGTTATCGAACAGTTGAATAGAGGCTATGTCTGCGAGATCTGTTTTGTTAGCCACGGCAACATCAGCAAGCGCAATTTGGTCTATAAAACTTTCGTGTGTTGTGTATCGTGAGTCCTTAAGCTTTCTTGGGTCAACTAGGCAGATGGCGGCGCGAAGGTCGATAGTCTCTTGAAAGTAATTTTCTGTGAGCATGTCGATAGTACGTTTGGGGTGCCCCAACCCTGTTGGCTCTATCAGCAATCGGTCGGGTTTTATCTCGGATAGCAGCCGGTTAACGGCAACTTGAAAGGGTAGACCAACAGCGCAACATAGGCAGCCTCCGGGTATCTCTTTAACCGTGATCCCGTGTGCACTAAAAATCGCGCCATCCATTCCTATTTCGCCAAACTCGTTGACTAGAACAGCCCAGTTTTCGGTGGCCGGTTTTTGTTTGAGCAGGTTTAGAATGGCCGTTGTTTTGCCAACACCCAGAAATCCCATAATGAGATTTGTGGCTGTTTTGGAGATTTTATTTGTCACCTGTTTTGAGGTGGGCGGCGTTACTGTTGGGAAAAGTAGTTAGCTAAGAATTGATCAAAAAGGGGTTGTTCTTCTGATTCGAGTTGATTTTGTGCTTCGAGTGATTTCACCGCTTCAGCCTCAAGCTCTTTTTTTCTATTTTCATTCAGTTTGAAGTTTTCAAAATAGCTCTTTTGTTGTTGAGAGAGTCGCATGGCGTAGCAGCCGAAAGGCTCTTTTTCTTGCTGCATTCCGGCGAGAATTTTTGCGGAGGGTGTAAGTTCGGCGTTGTGTGTCCGCTCAATTTGTTGGGCAAGGGCTTGCTGGTAGAGTGGTTCTTTTTCGCCACTATCTAATAGTTCGCAAATAGGTTGGATGGCGTCAAGGAGTTCAAGAGCCCATTCTGTGAGTTTGCGCCGGTCCCCAGAACTGTCGAGCAAGAGATCTGGTTTCCGACCTCTTCGGGCGGTCTCTGAGATATTAAATTTAAAGCTGTTCTTAGTGCTCAGGCTGTCTTCAGGGCTTTCTGAAAGAAGGCAGTAAAGAGCAAATGCCTCGACAAATCGGAGCTGCGGTGCACTCATGCCGACGGGGTCGTATGGGTTGAGATCGAGTGAGCGGATTTCTATATAGCGAACACCGCGCCGCTTGAGTGCAAGCGTCGGTTTTTCACCCGCTTGAGCGATCTGTTTGGGGCGAACGGTGCTGTAGTATTCGTTTTCGATCTGAAGGAGGCGGTCGTTTAGTTGTCGGTATTCTCCACCGACGTTAACGCCAATATTTTCATACGCAGGCCAGGGCATTTCAATGGCTTGAGTAAGGCAGGCAACATACTCCGAGACATTATTGTAGGAGATGTTTAGTGTGGCTTGGTGGCTATTTTTATAGCCAATATCACTCATTCTTAGTGAGGTGGCGTGTGGCTTATAGAGCGTGTAGTCGTCAAACTCTTTTAAAGCAACGCTCTGGTTATCATGGTGGCTTTTAAGAAAAGATTTACAGAGAGCGGGGGAGGCACCAAACAGGTAGAGGAGCAGCCAGCCATTATGTTGCAGGTTACGTGTCATGCTGAAATAACCGTCATTTTGAAATTCATCAAGTGACTTATTTGAGCCTTCAAGCTCTTTTAAAGCAGGCCATAAGGTTTCTGGCACAGAATAGTTGTAGTGAATCCCGGCGATAACCTGCATGGCACGCCCATATCGATGGCCAAGCCCTTGTCGATAAATGTGCTTCATTTTGCCAATATTGGAGCTGCCATATTGGGCGATAGGAATGCTCTTATCTCCGGAAATTCCACAGGGCATGCTCGTTGCCCAGAGTAGCTCATCACCGATCTGATCGTAGGTGAATTTATGAAGCGCCTTCATATAGTTGAGCGCATCATCAATTTCTGCAAAAGGAGGTGTTATAAATTCGAGTAGCGCTTCCGAATAATCCGTTGTGATAGAGGAATGCGTTAACGCTGAGCCGAGTTTAGTTGGGTGAGCCTGTTGAGAGATTTGGTTGTCTGCTGTGATGCGAAGGCTCTCTTTTTCAATCCCTTTCAGCCCACCTTTTAGTAGATTCTGTTGGTTTGATTTTACGAGCAACTCTAGGCGAGACTGTTTGTGAGTCAAGATCTGTTTCCTATTTTTTTTATCTCTGGGTTTTGGGTAGACTAAGCTAAACGGTTGGTTAAATCATCCGAAAATAAATATAACAGCCTTCAAACAGGCCATATAACACTGAGGAGTGTAACGAGTGGATCAGAATAATAAGAGTATTTTTGAAACAGGGCTTGATAAAAATGCCGCAAACTATGTTCCCCTTTCTCCTTTAACCTTTATTCGCCGATCTGCAGAGGTTTATCCAAATCATCCCTCTGTGATTCATGGTGATATTCGTTATAACTGGTCAGAGTCTTACCAGCGTTGTAAAAAATTGGCTTCAGCACTTAAAGGGAGAGGTGTTGGTAAAGGAGATACGGTCTCTTTTATTGCGCCTAATATCCCCTCTCTATTTGAAGCGCATTTTGGTGTGCCAATGATTGGTGCTGTTTTGCATGCGATCAATATTCGGCTTGATGCTGAGAATATCGCTTTTATGCTTAACCATGCGGAAAGCAAAATTATTTTTGTAGATGGTGAGTTTTCAGGCGTTATTAAGGAGGCGTTAGCGCTGGTTGACCAGCCCATTATTGTTATTGATTTGGATGATCCACTTTTCCCGGAAGGTGAACTGATCGGTGAGAAAAATTACGAATCATTTATCGAGGAGGGTGATGCAGAGTTTGAGTGGTCTCTACCGGATGATGAATGGGAGGCGATCACGCTAAGCTACACATCAGGGACGACGGGTGACCCGAAAGGGGTTGTTTATCACCACCGAGGTGCCTATCTGAATGCGGTGAGCAATGTTGTCTCGTGGGAAATGCCCAAGCATTCCCGCTATCTTTGGACGCTACCAATGTTTCATTGCAATGGCTGGTGTTTTCCTTGGACCTTGGCTGCGCAGGCTGGTGTTAATGTTTGTCTTCGAAAGGTGGTTGCGAAAGATATTTTTAATGCGATTAGAGATAGTCAGGTGAGCCACTTCTGTGGAGCTCCGATTGTATTGACGATGCTGCTCAACGCCAAAGAAGCGCAAAAGCAAGGCATAGATCACGAGGTTAATGTGATGACTGCGGCCTCTGCACCACCTGCAGCAGTCATTGCAGGAATGGAGCGTATGGGTTTTAAAGTTACGCATGTTTATGGATTGACGGAGACTTATGGTCCTTGCTCGTTATGTGAGTGGCATGGTGATTGGGATGAGAAAACACCAGAAGAGCAGTCGGTTTTACGAGCGCGCCAAGGTGTTAATGGCCTGATGCTTGAAGGACAAATGGTGGCTGACCCAGAGACGCTTGAGCCGGTTGCTAAGGATGGCAATGAGATGGGTGAAGTTTTTATGCGTGGCAATAATGTGATGAAAGGTTATCTAAAAAACCCATCAGCAAATGAAAAAGCTTTTAGTGGTGGGTGGTTTCATTCTGGTGATTTGGCTGTTTGGCACCCCGATGGTTATATAGAAATTAAAGATCGCTCAAAAGATTTGGTCATTTCAGGTGGGGAAAACATCTCAACGCTTGAGGTGGAGAGCGTGCTTTATCAACACCCAGCAGTTTTGGAGGCTGCGGTTGTCGCAAAGCAAAGCAATAAGTGGGGTGAGACACCTTGTGCGTTTGTTACGCTTAAAGAGGGCTTTGGTCAGATGACAAAAATGGACATTATCCGCTTTTGTAGAGAGAACATGGCGCGTTACAAAGTTCCGCACGATGTGATTTTTGGGGAGCTACCGAAAACATCAACCGGGAAAATTCAGAAGTTTATGTTGCGTGAAATTGCTGATGGTAAAGCTTAAGGACTTTCTACTTTTTTCCTACTTCTGAAGTTAAAATGGCTGTCCGCGAGGCCGATGAATGCAAGCAGGGCGATAGAGAAACGGGGCAACAGAAATAGTGACAGGTAGGTGATTACAAGCCACATTCTGGGGAGTTCAACTGTTTTTGTTGCGCCGTGCAAAGTTGCCAGCCCTTGAAAGGCGTAGGTGATCGCAGCGATCATGAGCAGGTCCGAAAGCAGGTTTCCTTTTCCATAGGTTAAGCTGATATAGGCTGTCAAAATGGTGAGGGTTATTAAGGCTGCCGCTTTAGGTAACCGAAGAGCATAAAACTCTTTGGAAAAGCCACCTGGATTAAAGGCGAGTGACTGAAGCCAGCGTGAAATGAGAATTGTCAGGATCATGCAAAGCGTCATCGTTGATGCGGCCAGTCCGGTAACAAACTGCAAAGAGCCTTCACGGCTAAATCCATTTACAGTTGCTCCTTTGACATATTTGACGGTTTTTTCAAGCCACTCTGTCCAAAATAGGTCAATATCCTGAAACAGAAGCCTTAGCGTAATCACAAACAGAGCAGACACTGCGGTAGCGGTGAGAATAGCTACTCCTTGCGATTGTGTTTTATTTAAGAGAAGAGCGCTCAATATAATAGGCAGCGAAAGGAAAAGAAGTAGCGGAAGAGCGATAGCAGGTCTGCCGAACTCCTCTTGAATCATGACGGTGACAGGAATGGCTGAAAGTGCAAAAACAATCATTGCATCATTGGTTCCTTTGCGTAGTGCAATGAGTCCGATAATAGAGCCAGAAACAAGCGCAAAGAAAGGGGCAAAAAAGGCGACAACATTGGTTAGGCTGACAATCAGAATCGCAATTAATTTGCCCTGCGTGACAATGCTTATAAGTTTATTCACTGCGATTCTCTGAGTTAGCTGTGTCGTAGTAAGGCGTCTAAGTGGTCAACGGCTTCCACCCAATCAGAATCTTGCTCTATAGCTTCTTGTATAAATGAAGCTTGAGATTTTGACCAGAAATTGGCTTCAAATAGACGAGTGTTAGAGGGAATTCCTTGGTGGGTTTTTATGAAATCTTCAATTTGCTCATTCGAGCTTGGAAGTCCAAGCTGAAGAAACAGGTCAACTATCAGGTGTGTAGAGTAGTCCATAATATTTCCCTTTTTTGTGATGCGTTTATCTCAATTAAGAGGTTAGGTTGCTTCAAGCCTAATTAATTCAAACTTTATGTTGTCAGTATTTGTTTATTGGCGTCAAGTGAACTCCTTGAGATTTGAATCGTCCTACTTGCCAAGAGATGGCAGGAAATAACTCAAGTATTTAAAGGGGAGAGATAATAGTGAAAGAAGAAAAAAATTTTCTCTGCAATATTGATGATATTGAAGAGGGGCATGTACGAAGAGCTATTTTTCCAGATGGCAACAGTCAGCAAACAATGATCTTAGTGCGTGATGATGAGAGTGCTCATGCATTTGAGAACCTGTGTCCTCATTACAACCTGCCTCTGGATTTTAAAGGTGATGATTTTATGCACCCTGAACGTAATTTGCTTCGTTGCAAAAATCATCAAGCACTATTCAGGATGAATGATGGGGTCTGTATTGAAGGACCATGTGTAGGGAAAAGGCTAAAAGTGGTTGATATAGAAGTGATTGAGCGGAAGATTTATTTTTCCCCAAAACCTGTTTGAGCCATCGTGATGCTCGTTTTATCCTTGAGGTTTTGAGGGGAATTCCCTATGCTTGCATGCTCGTCTATTAGGAGTTTCTAATTATGTTTATCAGTAATGCACGTGGCCCAGCAAAAAGATTGTTCAATTTGGTTACAGGGAAAGCTGAATCACGTGGGACTCCATCCATAGAAGAGGGGGAGGCTGAAGGCTCTTTGGTTATGGACGAAGCAACACATCAAGTGGCTGAAATTGATGGGCTATTGGATGTGTTGGATACAACACGTACCTTAATTGGGAAAGAGACATTATACCGCTCAGTTACAAGACAGGCGGGAACGGTTGAGGAGATTGAAGAAAAGCAAGAGGCACTAAAGGAGTTGGCCGGAGATAAGAAGCTCTCACTGGCACTCGATAAGCTTTTAAGAGACGCGGCTGTAAAAGAGGAAGATTATTACAACTTTCTGTTTGCTAAATATACCGGTTACATGGGGTCGACAGACTCAGATAAGCTTGAGTTTGAGGGTTATGGATACTCTGAACATAGAGTGGGCGTTAAGCTACTGCCTGAGCTGTCGGAAGATGCTGGGTTATTGCCTGCGCCCAAAAGTGAATACCTAAAAAGGTTGCTCAACACACTAATTGATTTCGGCGACAAGCGCGAATGTAAATTGATGGAGGGGCCAGTTTACAGATGTTTTGGTGGGCTAAAAACAAAAGAGGAAAAAGGTTTTAAACCGGGGATTAAATTTCGTCCCGGGCTGATTAAACCAATTTTAGTGCTAATGCTTGCGCTGATCGCAGGTTTTGCGCCAATGCTTTTTGATCCAGCAATTGCACTGCACACGCCGCTATGGATGCTTCCTTTTGTGCTGTTAGGCATCTATATTCCTTCTGTAACCAGCTTTGATCAGGAGACATTCCTCTATCCAATGGCAAAGCTATTTTCAGAGTCTGATGAAACGAACAGCGCCTTGGATGCTCTAGGGAGATTAGATGAGCTTTTATCGTTCCAGCAATACGGAGATGGCTTTTCAACAAAAGTCATTTTACCCGAGATATACAGTGCGACAGCGCATACGCTGGAATTAAAAGGGGCTAGGAACCCTATTTTGGGCAAAAAAGATCCAGACTATGTTCCAAATGATATTAGGCTGAAAGAGGAGCGGGTAACTTTTATTACCGGTCCTAATAGTGGTGGTAAAACAGCGCTTTGTAAAACGATCACCCAGATACAATTACTGGCTCAAATTGGCTGTTATGTGCCGGCTGATGAGGCATCACTCTCAATTGTCGATGGAATTTACTATCAAACGCCAGAAGTAAATAGTCTTTCGGCGGATGTGGGGCGATTTGGTACAGAGCTTAAACATACTAAGAAAATTTTCATGAAGACGACTCCTAACTCGCTTGTTGTGCTTGATGAGTTGGCAGAAGGAACAACTTACGAAGAGAAGCTGAAAACCTCAATTATGATTCTGGATGGCTTTCGTAAGCTAGGTAACTCAACAATTTTGGTGACGCATAATCACGAGCTGGCTGATCACTATCAGAAACAAGACATTGGTATTTTCAGACAGGTTGGCATCGAGGGTGATGTTTTAACGCACCGATTTGTTGATGGCATCTCAAAAATTAGCCATGCGCATAAGGTTGCGGCGAAGATTGGTTTTACTGAAGATGATATCAATGGATTTCTTGAGGAAAAGAAAAATAGGGAAAAGTCAGCTAGCCTGAGATCCTAATCTATTTGTTTGGGGTTTTCATTTCTGCTCTTGTGTTATATTCATGTGCCGGAAAATAGATGAATAACAACTAAATAATGCAAGCACTAAGAGATTGGTTTACTAACGCCTTTTCGAATCCGCAGGTTGTTTTGCTGTCTCTTTTACTGCTTTTGGGTTTTGCCGTCATTTATATGATGGGTGACATCTTGGCACCGGTTCTTGCAAGTGTTGTGATTGCCTACCTTCTTGAAGGGTTGGTCGGGATGGCGGAACGTAATAATTTGCCAAGGCTGCCGGCAGTCCTAATTGTTTTTACAGCTTTTGTCGCGCTATTACTGTTTATCTTGTTGGCCCTTTTACCGCTGGTTATGCAGCAGTCTGTTGAACTTATTCAGCAGTTTCCAGTGATGATATCAAAAGGGCAGGATGCGCTGATGCGGCTTCCTGCGAACTACCCAAATTTTATCTCCCCCGAGCAGCTACAAGAGCTCTTTGCTCAGGCTAGGGAGAACTTAATTGAATTGGGGCAGACCCTGCTTTCCTCTTCGGCCTCTTCAGTTATTGGTGTCCTTACGGCCATTATTTATCTTGTCTTGGTGCCATTGATGGTTTTTTTCTTCCTGAAGGATAAGGAGGCAATTGTCCGGTGGGTTACCCGCTTTTTGCCCAAAGAACGCTCTTTGGTTAATGGTGTTTGGCAAGATGTCGATGGGCAGATTGGTAACTATGTGCGTGGAAAATTTTGGGAGGTGGCAATTTTACTTGTTGTCAGCTTCGTTACATTCTCTCTGATGGGGTTGAACTACGCACTGCTACTCGGCGTATTAATAGGTCTTTCTGTTATTGTTCCATATGTGGGGGCAACCTTAGTGACGATTCCTGTCATTGTCGTGGGTTACTTTCAATGGGGGTGGAGTGAGCCCTTTTTTTACATCATGATCGCTTATGGTGTTATCCAATCTCTTGATGGCGTTTTGCTTGTTCCGTTACTGTTTTCTGAGGTGGTTAATTTGCACCCTGTTGCAATTGTTATTGCAATCCTTGTTTTTGGCGGGCTATGGGGGTTGTGGGGGGTCTTTTTTGCCATTCCACTGGCAACATTGGTGCAGGCGGTATTGCATGCATGGCCGAATATGAATGAGCTTGTTTTGATGGAAAACAGATAAGAATGAATGCTCGATAATTTACCGAGTAACGACTAATCGACTTAACACTAAAAAGCCGCCTAAAAGGGCGGCTTTTTAGTGTTAAGTGCCTCGGTGGTTAAAGGTTGTCTGAGGCGTAATCCGCTAGACGTGAGCGCTCACCTCTTTGAAGCGTGATATGCGCGCTATGCTCCCAGTTCTTAAAGTGGTCAACCACGTAGGTTAGCCCTGATGTTGTGCCGGTAAGGTAGGGGGTGTCAATTTGTGCAATGTTCCCAAGGCAGACAATTTTTGTATCTGGCCCTGCTCGTGTGATGAGCGTTTTCATCTGCTTTGCTGTTAGGTTTTGGGACTCATCGATAATAAGATAGCGATTAAGGAAAGTTCTACCGCGCATAAAATTCAGGGAGCGGATCTTGATTCGGTTTGAGATGAGTGTGTTTGTAGCATCACGTTCCCATTCTGTGCCATTGTCCGGTTTTGTTAGGAACTCTAGGTTATCAATTAGGGCGCCCATCCACGGTGCCATTTTTTCTTCCTCTGTTCCGGGTAGAAAACCGATGTCTTCGCCAACAGGGGTTGTTTCGCGTGTCATGATGACCTCTGTATAAAGTTTGTCATCGAGCGTTTGGGCAAGTCCGGCTGCAAGTGTAAGTAGGGTCTTGCCGGTTCCAGCCGTCCCTAAGATCGAGACAAAGTCTATTTCTGGATCCATTAATACATTGAGCGCAAAGTTTTGTTCACGGTTTCGTGCATTAATACCCCACACATCACGCTGGGATGAGCGATAGTCCTGAAGTAGTTCGATCTCTGCGGTGTTTCCCTCGAGCTTTCTAACGATTGCCTCAAAGCTCTTTTTTCCCGTTCCGGTCATGTAGAGAAGCTCGTTTGGTGACCAGTTTGAAACTAAACCACTCTCTATGCGGTAAAAGGTACGGCCGTTTTTTTGCCAAGATTCAATTTTATCTCCATGGCTCTCCCAGAAATCATCGGGGAGTTTTTGAGCGCCACTATAAAGAAGGTCGATATCATCTAGGACCTTATCTGTTCTGTAATCTTCGGACTGAATGCCGAGTACAGTTGCCTTAATGCGCAGGTTAATATCTTTTGAAATGAGCACAACATCGGTGTCTGGATGCTCTTTAATCAAAGCCAATGCAGTTTCAAGAATAGAGTTGTCTGGTTTGCTGCCGGGCAGGGACTCAGGAAGTAGTGACTTCATGTGATGAGTCTGAAAAAAGAGTCGCCCACTACAACTTTTGTCGATAAGTGCCATTCTGGGGGAGCCACCAAGTTCAACACCAGAATCAATCTGCTCTTTATTTACAGATTGCATTAGTTCATCGAGAAAACGGCTGACTTGACGGACGTTTCGGGCCAGTTCTGAGACCCCTTTTTTTGCAGCATCCAGCTCTTCTAGAACCATCATGGGGATGAATAGATGGTGCTCCTGAAATCTAAATAGCGCGCTGGGGTCGTGCATCAGAACGTTTGTGTCAAGAACGAAAAGTTTACGAGTTGGGCTATTTTTTAGATTCATAATAAGTTGTTAGTTATTGATTTCACGAAGAGTTTGCAGCACCTCTTCAATATGTACTTTAACTTTGACTTTTCGCCATTCAGCAGCAATCTCTCCATTTTCGTTAATCAGGAAGGTGCTACGCTCAATTCCTCTTACCTGTTTACCGTACATATTTTTCATTTTGATGACATCGAACAGATTACAAAGAATTTCGTCAGGATCTGAAATTAGTTCAAAGGGAAATTGATGTTTGGCTTTAAAGTTCTCATGCGTACGCAGAGAGTCTCTTGAGATGCCGAAGATTGCCGTATTAAGGGCTTCAAATTCAGAATAGTGGTCTCGAAAATCTTGTCCCTCTTGTGTGCAGCCAGGTGTGTTGTCTTTTGGGTAAAAGTAGAGGATGACATTTTTACCTTTAAGATCGATGAGTCTGATCAGGTTCTCTCCAGTTGCGTTCGCTTCAAAGTCTGGGGCTTTTTCATTAATAGAAATGGAGGTCATTTTTTGTCCTTATCGTTTTATCGGTTCAAGAATGGCATCTAAGTTTGAGTTGTCACAAAAATCGAGAAAATCTTCTCGAAGTGTGATCAGTCTAATGTTTGAGGGTAGCTCTAGAATAAAATGGGCTGTAAATAGCGGTGCCTCTGTTTGATGTGCTGCATGGCAGCTTGTGCTCATTTCACGTATATCGATCTGGTTGGCAACAAAAAAGGTAGCCAAGTCAGCCAATAAATCATTACTGCGAAGGCCAAAAACTTCAGCGTTATACGGGAGTTTGTTGTTATTGCCGCTATCGTTCGGTTCGCTACGACTACAAAAGGTTTTTAACTCAAGCTCACTGGAGAGCTGTTCGAGCAGGGTTTCAAGTTTGGCAATATGATTCCAGTTTCCATCTACCAAAAGAGAAAAAATAGAATCGGTTGCAAGGCTGGACATCCGGCTCTCGATGATGGCGCAGTCACAATCGGCAATTGCCTGCGTGATAGATGCGACGCGTTGCTGCTCTTTTTTGCCGAATGTTGTGATCGTTAGAAGCATCTTTTTATTCTTTATGTTGGAGGCTGTGACTACCGATTCTAGCACGTTGTCAGAGGCTTGTGCTTCTTGTCATAAGTCTGCTTTGCGCGGTAAAATTAGCGCTTTTAAATGTGGGATAAAAAGATGATTCGAGGCAGTATTGTTGCCCTGGTTACACCGATGGATGAATCGGGCGTTGTGGATGAAAAACAGTTATCTGATCTAATCGAATTCCACATAAAAGAGGGGACTGACGCAATTGTCTCTGTTGGGACGACTGGTGAGTCAGCAACCCTGAATGAGTCTGAGCATTGCGCTGTTATTCGTAAAACGGTTGAAGTGGTGGCAGGTAGGATTCCTGTTATTGCGGGTACAGGTGCGAATTCCACAGCTGAGGCAATCACACTGACAAAGTGTGCGAAAGAGGTGGGAGCGGATGCAGCACTTCTTGTTACACCCTATTACAATAAGCCAACTCAAGAGGGACTGTACCTTCATTACAAAGCGATTGCGGAAGCGGTCGATATTCCTCAGATTCTTTATAACGTTCCGGGGCGAACAGCTTGTGATATGTTGCCGGAAACGGTTGCAAGGCTCTCTTCAATCAAGAATATTATTGGTATTAAAGAGGCATCTGATTTTAGCGTTCAGCGCCAGCATGAGCTTCGAGAGCTGTGTGGGAAAGATTTTCTGCTTTATTCCGGAAATGATGATACCGGTTGCCAGTTCTGTTTAGAGGGGGGTGATGGGGTGATTTCTGTTACCGCCAATGTGGCGCCTGCATTAATGCATGAACTCTATCAAGCTGCACTGAGTGGTGATCAAAAAAGAGCTGAGATTATTGATCTTAAGCTGGCGGCTTTGCACCGGGATCTGTTTTTAGAGGCAAACCCAATTCCCGTTAAATGGGCTGTTGCGGAAATGGGTTTGATGGGTAAAGGAATACGGTTGCCTTTGACATGGTTGTCTGAGGAATATCATGACTCTGTCCATGCGGCAATGAGACAGGCAAATATCCAGATATAAGGCTGAAGATTTTATGAAAGTTTACAAGCTATTTTTTGTTGCACTTATACCTGGGCTTACAGCATGCGGTACGCTGGATAGTGTCTTCCCTGATCGCAAAAAAGAATACAAAGAGACCAGTACAATACCGCCTCTTGAAGTCCCGCCGGATCTGAGTACCTCATCTATTGAAGATGCGCTACCACTACCCAATGAAGAATCGCCTTTTAGAAGGCAGGCTTCTGGGCAAGCGAAAGTTGGTGAGGCTGACATTGTGAAAGTGGCTAAGCAAGAGGTTGTCTATTCAACTTTGAGTTTAGGAGAGGAGGGGGTTAATTACCTTCGCCTAAACGATCAATTTCCATCCGCATGGCGAAAAGCCGGAAAGGCGCTTGCGAATTTAACGATTGAAATAGAGGATCGAAACCGCTCTTTAGGGGTTTATTATATCCGCTATACCGAAAATCTTAAGCGAGAAGATGGTTTCTTTTCTTGGATGGCTTTTTGGGAAGAAGAGAAAGTGGCAGAAGAGAAGTCCTATCAAATCAGGCTAAAAGAGGCTGATTCCTCGACGGTTCTTCAGGTTCAAGATGAGCAGGGGCAGCCCATTTTGAAAGGTGTAGGAATAACACTCACCAGAGAACTCCACACAGAACTAAAATCGTTTTGAGGTTTGCTTCTTTAGGCAGTGGTAGTAAAGGAAATGCCACGCTAGTTGAGATTGATGGCCGTTGCTTAATGGTTGATTGCGGCTTTTCGATGAAGGAGACAAAAAAGCGGCTAGAGCGGCTCGGAAAAAGTTTTGAAGTGCTAGATGCGATTTTGGTGACACATGAGCATGGCGATCATATTTCAGGCGTTGAGCGGATTGCTAGAAAATATTCACTTCCTATTTGGGCGAGTCACGGGACAGCCTCTTGCCTAAAGAATGATGGTGCAGAGATAAACAGCTTTAACAGCCATGCCCACTTTGAAGTAGGGGCTTTTCAGATCACACCCATTGCTGTGCCGCATGATGCAAAAGAGCCGACTCAATTTATTTTTAGTGATGGGAATAGGCGGTTGGGCTTGTTAACCGATACAGGCTCCATTACGCCCTTTATTACCGAAAGTCTGAATGGCTGTGATGCGCTTCTTTTGGAGAGTAACCACGATGAACAGCTATTACAGCAGAGTGTTTACCCTCAATCACTCAAGCAACGGGTTGCAGGACGTTTGGGGCATTTGAGCAATCGACAAGCTGCAGGCTGTTTAGCGGCAATTGATTGCAGTGGGTTACAGCACGTTGTTGCTGCACATTTGAGTGATCAAAACAACGATAGAGATTTGGTCGCTTCAGCACTTTCGACGGCTTTAAACTGCGAGCACGACTGGATTGGATTTGCTGATCAAGATGATGGTTTAAACTGGCGAACAATTAGCTAACTTCTTTTGTTTTATACAATTTTAAAGTTCTTAAAGAGATTCAAATGATACTTCGACTACACGGTTCTTCTGCGCTGTCTCAATTCAAACAAGAAAAGATATTGGGGGAGATGCAGGCGTGCATCCCAGCAATTAAGTCAGTTTCAGCGGAGTATTGTCACTTCGTTAAATTACAAAAAGCATTGAGTGATGCAGAGCGTAAGACGTTAGATAGTGTTCTAAATTACGGGCCAGCATCTAAACCAGTTGATGAAGTCGGTCAGCGTTTTATCGTTGTTCCCCGTATTGGCACGATTTCACCTTGGTCGAGTAAGGCAACTGAAATTGCGACACGATGTGGTTTGAACAACGTGATTCGCATGGAGCGCGGGGTTATTTGGTTTATAACCTGTGAAACAGGTCGTGCGCTTGATGAATCTGAATCTGAGCAACTTAAACCGTTTATTTATGATCGCATGACGGAGGTGCTTCTCGGCTCTGAAGAGCAGGCTGACCAGCTGTTTAGTGAGTCAAATCCAGCCGACCTGTTGGCGGTAGATTTGATTGCTGAAGGCAAAAAAGCATTGACTGAAGCGAATGTCACTTTAGGTTTGGCGCTATCAGAAGATGAGATTGACTACCTATTTGATGCTTTTAGTGAGTTAGGGCGAAATCCAACCGATGTTGAATTAATGATGTTTGCACAAGCTAATTCAGAGCATTGTCGGCATAAGATATTTAATGCAGATTGGGTGATTGATGGCGAGAAGCAAGAGAACTCGCTTTTCGGGATGATTCGAAATACAGCGAAAGAATCGCCTGAAGGAATTTTGTCTGCCTATAGCGATAACTCTGCTGTGGCAAGCGGCTCTCAGGCTGCCCGTTTTTGCCGAGATGCAGAGAGTGGCGAATATCGCTACAACGAAGAAGATGTTCATATCTTGATGAAAGTGGAGACACATAATCATCCAACAGCTATCTCACCATACCCAGGTGCGGCGACTGGTGCAGGTGGAGAGATTCGTGATGAAGGGGCTACTGGGCGTGGCTCACAAACGAAAGCGGGTTTGACCGGCTTTTCTGTCTCGAATTTACGTATTCCCGGGATGAATCAAGAGTGGGAAAGTGATAATGGTAAGCCAGAAAGGATTGCCTCCGCACTTGATATTATGCTCGATGGCCCATTAGGAGGGGCGGCGTTTAATAATGAATTTGGCCGACCTAATTTAGGTGGCTATTTCCGGACATTTGAACAGGCAGTCCCCGGAACAGATGGAGCGGAATTCAGGGGTTACCATAAGCCAATCATGATTGCTGGTGGTATGGGGAATATTCGGGCGGGCTTGGTTGATAAGAACCAGATTCCAGCCGGTGCGCCGATTGTTGTCCTGGGTGGCCCTTCAATGTTGATCGGATTGGGTGGTAGTGCCGCCTCATCACAAACTTCTGGAGAAGGGGCTGAAGCATTGGATTTTGCCTCTGTTCAGCGTGAAAACCCAGAAATGGAGCGTCGTTGCCAAGAGGTGATTAACCATTGTGTTGAGCTGAATGAGAACAACCCGATTGTCTCTATCCATGATGTGGGTGCAGGAGGTCTTTCCAATGCTGTGCCTGAGATTATTCACGATTGTGATCGTGGTGGTCGTTTTGAATTGCGCAAGGTTCTAAGTGACGAACCGGGTATGTCCCCCATGCAGATCTGGTGTAATGAGTCACAAGAGCGGTATGTTGTCGCACTCACTAAAGAAGGGTTAGCACAGTTTGAGTCTTTTTGTGAAAGAGAAAATTGCCCCTATGCGGTAATTGGTGAGGCGACAGAAGAGGAGCAGTTAGTGCTGCATGATGCGCTTTTTGATAACAACCCGATTGATATTCCGATGTCTCTGTTATTTGGGAAAGCGCCAAAAATGTTGCGTGATGTTTCGCATGAACAGCCAGCTATTAACCCCTTCGAAATAGAGGCGGTTGAGTTAGCAGATGCTGCGCATAAAGTACTTAAATTTCCAGTTGTTGCAGATAAAAGTTTTCTGATTAACATCGGTGATCGTTCTGTTACCGGTTTGGTGGTTAGAGATCAAATGGTTGGGCCATGGCAGGTTCCAGTTGCCGATGTAGCGGTAACGGCCTCTGGGTTTTCAGCATTAACAGGCGAAGCGATGGCAATGGGTGAGCGAGCACCATTGGCATTGATCGATGCACCGGCTTCAGGTCGGATGGCCGTGGGAGAGGCGTTAACAAATCTTGCGGCAACAGCAGTTGCTAACCTTTCTGATATTAAACTTTCAGCCAACTGGATGTCAGCGGCCGGTTCGGTGGGCGAAGATGCGATTCTTTTTGATACCGTTGAGGCAGTTGGAATGGAGCTTTGTCCTGCTTTGGGCATTGCTATTCCGGTTGGTAAAGACTCACTTTCAATGAAATCTGTTTGGCAAGAAGAGCGAAAAGAAAAAAGTATGACCTCGCCACTTTCATTGGTCATTACAGCTTTTTCCCCTGTAAGTGATGTTAGCCGGACATTAACACCTGAACTTCAAAAAGATAAAGGTGAAACAGCCCTTATTTTGATTGATTTGGGCGAAGGGAGGAACCGCATGGGTGGCTCGGCTTTGGCTCAAGTCTATAGCTCGTTGGGTGATAACTGCCCAAATCTCGATTCACCAGAGCTGTTCAAACAGTTTTTTAGTGTGATCCAACAACTTAATCAAGATGATCTCCTATTGGCTTATCATGACCGCTCGGATGGAGGGCTATTTGCGACACTGAGTGAAATGGCATTCGCAGCCCGCTGTGGCTTAGCCGTAAACCTTGATGGGTTGGGAGATGTGATTCCAGCACTTTTTAATGAAGAGCTGGGCGCTGTTATTCAAGTTAAGAAAGGTGATAAGCGAACTGTTCTTTCATATCTGGAAGCGGCAGGGTTGGCACATTGCAGTCATGCTTTAGGTGGCTTGAGCAAAAATGGTGAACTGCTTTTTTCTCAGAACGGAGAAGTTGTCTTCAAAGATAGCCGCAGCAATTTACAGCGCAGCTGGTCTGAAGTGAGTTTTAGAATGCAAGCATTACGCGACAATGCCGATTGCGCTCAACAAGCCTATGACAGTTTGTTAGATGATAATGATCCAGGCTTAAATTCTGAGCTTACCTTTGAGCCAGCAGAGAATATTTCAGCGTCTTATCTTGACCAACCGAAACCTAAAGTGGCGATTTTGCGAGAGCAGGGGGTGAATGGTCACGTTGAGATGGCGGCTGCATTTGATCGAGCAGGTTTTACCTCGATTGATGTGCATATGAATGACATTATTAGCGGATGTGTGACCCTTGATCAGTTTTCAGGGCTGGTTGCTTGTGGCGGTTTCTCTTATGGAGACGTATTGGGTGCGGGTGAAGGCTGGGCTAAATCAATTCTCTTTAACGAACGAGCCCGCGCACAGTTCAGTGCTTTCTTTCAGAGATCAGATAGTTTTGCATTAGGTGTTTGTAATGGTTGCCAGATGCTCTCTAATCTCCATGAGTTAATTCCAGGTGCTGAGAGTTGGCCACACTTTGTACGAAATGAGTCTGAGCAGTTTGAGGCGCGTGTTGCGATGGTTGAGATTCAGAAAAGTCCTTCAGTTTTCTTCAAGGGGATGGAGGGATCACGCATGCCGATTTCGATTGCGCATGGTGAAGGGCGTGCAGAGTTTAAAGCTGATCCAGCAACACAGCTGAGCGATGGAAGCGTGGCGCTCTGTTATGTGGATAACGAGGGAAGTCTGACTGAGCAATTTCCGAACAATCCGAATGGCTCGCCATTTGGAATAACGGGGATGACCTCAGCTGATGGGCGGGTAACGATTATGATGCCACATCCTGAGCGCTGTTTTAGAACATTACAAAACTCATGGTCGCCTTCAGATTGGGGCGGGGATGGCGCTTGGATGAGAATGTTTCGGAATGCACGTGCTTGGGTCGGATAGAATAGAGAACGGGTAGAGCGTGGTAGGGGTTTGGCAGAGAGAGTCTTTGGTCATGCTCCTTCCTGCTCCTTGAACGAATGGTTTGGAAGGGGGCGCTTTAGTTTTTATACCATCTGGCGGAGCAACAATAGGTTTTAACGAGAGCAGCTTAGCTCTTGAAAGGAAGTTCCGCAGAAGGCTTTGCAATATGATAGCCCTGCGCATAGTCAATGCCATAAGCCTCAATTAGATTCAAAATAGATTGATCCTCTACAAACTCGGCAATTGTCTGCTTGCCGGATATTCTGGAAATTTCGGCAATAGCTTGGACAAGTACTTGGTCTTCTTTGTGCTTAGCAAGCTGCCGGATAAAAGAGCCATCAATCTTCACATAATCAACTGGCAGTTGGCGAAGGTAGTAGAAAGAGGCGTAACCGACACCAAAGTCATCTAAGGCAAATTTAGCACCTGTTTTCTTTATTTCGCTCATCATCTCTTTGGCGGCACTAAAATTTGCAACAGCGGTCGTTTCGGTGACCTCAAAAATTAACTTTCCAGCATCGATATCATTTTTTCCAAGCTCGTTTTTAAGGAAAGAAATGAGTTCTGGATTATCAAAAGCTCTTCCAGAAAGGTTTACTGAAAGTTTTAATGAATTGTTGGCCGCCTGCATGGAGCGTAATGCTTTAAATGCAAGCTTAAGAACAGCGATATCGACCCGGTTAATCAAGCCTGTATGCTCAGCGGTGGGAATAAAATCATTGGGCATGATGATTTCACCATCACAACCAATCATCCGGACAAGTGCTTCAGCATGCGATATTGTATTGTGGTTAATGTCTAAAATAGGCTGGTAGTGAAGGGTGAGGCGCTCTTCATCTAACGCTTTCTCAATTTTCTCTTTCCACAAAACACGCGTTTTTAGTAACTCTTTAGCCTGATCTTCTGGCGCAAAGAGGTGCCATCTTCCTCGTCCTGCCTCTTTTGCTTGATACATTGCGAGGTCGGCATTAGACATAAAGTCCTGAACGTTAGAGCCATGTTCAGGGAAGATAGAGATGCCAATGCTGGCCGATATATTATGGATATTTGACTCTGATTTGAACTCAATCGTCTGCAATTTATCCATGATCTTTTGAGCAAGTTGAGAGGCACCTTCAGCGTCTGTTTCAGGAATTAACAGAGCGAACTCATCACCACCTAATCGCGCTAAGGTATCAGATGTTCTGACAACTTGCTGTAGTGTCTCTGCAACTTTTTTTAGAAGTTTATCGCCTGCAGAATGGCCGCTTGTATCATTTACATATTTGAACTGGTCAAGGTCAAAATAGAGGATCGCCCCTCTGTTTTGGTAGCGCTCGGCAATCTTGAGTTGCTGCTCAAATTCGCTCTGAAAGCGGCGCCGGTTAAACAGATTAGTTAATGGATCGTGGTCTGCTATCCAGACAAGGTGGGCTTCGGCATCCTTTTGTTCAGTTACATCTTGGCCAATTGTCAGTGTGGTAACTGTCTCTGAATCTTGTGTAACAAGATATTTATGTATCCAGGAGATAGTTCGAATACCCTTTTGGGGGTCTTTGATGGGCGCCTCTTGGTGCAGCAATTCAAGTTTCCCAGACCGAAGGTTGTCGAGGAGTTGCCACTTTTCACTACTAAGAGGTGTGGCTAGCGTTTTTTCGAATCGTCGACCTATAAGATTTTTTGGGTCTGTGTGCAGCAGGTTGCACCCTTGACGGTTAATAGAGATGATTTCTCCATTAATCGTCTGGGTCATAATAATAACAGGAGCAGTATCTAATAATTCATTTATAAAGCCATGCTCTTGGGCAATTTTTTTGTTTTGAGTGGTAAGTTCTGTAGTTTTTTCATTGATCAGCCGATTACTTTCTTCTAGCTGGTTCGTGACAAAAAGTGCTGATTCTTCAAGGAGGTCAAGTTCGTCTCGACTCAGTTTGGGGGTGCTGACTGTATTAAGTAAAGATTTCTTGGCCTGCTGGTAAGCGCCTTTTGATAAGGCAGGCAGGGCACGGCTTACTGAGATAACGCGTTTTGTCTGCTTTAGCAAGATGGCAAAGAGGAGCAGAACAGAAGCTAAGAGTGCGCCCAGAATGGTGTAAAGGCTTTGCTCTTTGGTTTTCTCTATAAGCTGATATTGTTTAGTCAGGTCTGTTGTAAGAAGTAGAAAAGGGCTGTTTGAAAGAGGCCCTTTAGATAGTTTGAATAGGCGCGAACCAATTACTCTATCCTTTGATGAAGTAATGATTTCATTCTCTATCAGGGCACTGCGCGAAAATTCTTTCTGAAGCGCTGTTAAGAGTTTTCTGGTTTTTTCAATATGACTACCGGCCGTGATTTTAAGATGTTCAATTGAGCCGTCTTTGGCTTTGCCTGTTGACTTTAAAATTGCGATATCAATATCAGTTGTATTTTCAAATGTGATGATGATGTCAGCGAGAGAGCGAACAAGAACGAGTAACTCGTTTTCATCCCTGTTTTCAGTTAAGACAGGGATGAAAACGATTTGATAGCATTGTTCTGAGCATGACAATTGAGAGGTCGGGGTTTCTGTGTGAAGTGCCCTTTCAAGCTGTTTCTTTGAGATAAGATTTGGGTTGTTTTCTCCCCAGCGGGCCTTTAGCTGGTGCTTTTCATCGTAGAAAAATAACGAAGAGAGCCCCCAATTAGTTTGCAAGTTGTCCCAGTGATTTTCGAGAGCACCAATAACGCTATCGAAGTCATTCGATAGATGTCCTAGGTTTTGTGCAACGATAGGTATTGTCTCTGCTGTTTGCTCCATCAGTCGGGCTGATTGATCGATTAGGCTATGGACAATAGCAATCTGGTATTGTTGCTCCCGGTCTCGTTGTGTTTCAAATTGGGAGGCCAGGTGTGTATAGCCAATGACGTACTGCACACAATGTGAAACGACTAATAATAAGCCGAATATTAATAGTGTTTTCCACTTAATGCTTAAAAAAGGGACTGCCTTTTTAATGCTCACTAATTCCTTCCTGGATATGGTTGGTTAGAAACGGTACGACAGTTGTAGTGCGAACAGGTTCCAATGTTGTTTGGCTGCAGACAGGTCTGGGTTATCTGCAGCAGATAGCTCGCTTACACCATCAATTCGATGGTATTCCGCCTGAATTAACCAGTTACTCTTGGGAGCCCAACGTAGTCCGACCATCTGATCTTTGCTGTATGCAGAATAGTTTGGGTCAGAGGTTAGAGTGGCATAAAAATCACCGTTACGATCATCGGTATTATTATATGCAACATCATAGCGGATTATCGCTTGAAGCTGAGAACTTAATGAGTAATTGACTTGCAAATAGTAACTTTCTGAAGTCGGTTTAAAATCGGGGAAATGAATCCCAAAGTTTGTTATGGAGTTATGAATCCTGAGATATTCGCCGGTTAGTGTTAGGTCTCCCATATGTTGTTGGAGCGAAAATAATAGAAATTCAAATGAAAGATTGCCTTTAGAAAGGAAGTCTGCGGCACCCGGTTCATAAAACATCTCAACATCTGCGTAACTGACGGCGAAACGGGTAGATCCACTTTTATTCTCGTACCCCAATTTTCCCATGTAGCTGGTCTTTGATTTAAGCTCTCCTGGTCTATCTGCTCCCAAAATACTTATTTCAAGCTCTTTGGGGTTATCTTTGAGTTTTCCCCCATTGATATGAAGAGAAAAATCACCGATGGAACTATCCATATTTAAGTAAAACTGCCCTCCGTCAGAGCCAAGAAAAAGGTCACGAGCGCGCTCCTGATAAAGGCTCGGCAAAGTGATTGAAGGGCGAGTAAAGGCGACATCTCTAGTGTCATTAAAAAAGCCAAGCGGGGTTTTTACTCGGCCAAGACGGATGCCATACCGATAGTTTTCGTGATCCGCTATGGTCCAGTCGATTAGTGCGTAGTCAATACGCGCCTCATCACTTATTTCTCCGGCACGCCTATAGACCCCCTGTGCAGCGAGGCCAAGATTACTAAGAGGCCGGATTGAGCCATTTACCCCTATTTCAGTCAACGCAAGTGAGCCTTGATTGCTTGAGCTTTTTCCATAAAGGTTGTTGTCAGTGGTCAGAAAGTAGCCCTGGTTTATAAAACCATGGATTTGCAGAGTATCGAAGCTATCAAGGGCAAAAGTCTGGCCGGCCCACATTATTATGAATGCGGAAAATACTTGGGTGCTCCCCCCGTACCGTTTAATGAATTTTAATAACGTGTACATTCACATTTCCTTTGTTAGCGTAACCGATAGCGCCCTTAGTTGAGGAGATAACCTTTATCATCTCAGCTTCACTTTTGACGGTTGTGGGTGCTTGCCCCGTGCCTGAGAAGGTGTTTCTATCCCATACTCGCCTTAATTTGTAGGGAAAAACGCCTAATATTTGTTTTGAAAACTGCTTGTGGAGGTCGTTGTTGTCATCGAGGACATAGACCTTTATTGGGGTGTCGTTAGCCCAGTTTCTAGCACGCATGGAGAAAATGTTACGCGCACGGCTGATCGTTAGTGACTCAATTTTAATGCTTGGATTGGCAATAATTTCAACGGCTTGACTAGCCGGTGAGGTAAAGCTGAAAACAAATAAAATGAGGTAGTGGAATCTTCGCATTAAGGGATTCTATTGATTGGAAGTCTGCACAGAAAAACTCTTCGGGCCACGAGATAATTGCAATAAGTGTAGTCGCTATATGCTAATAGGCAATGCTCTCAGGCTCTGTTTTGTAAATAAATGAAAGAGTTTTAATGGAAGAAGGTAGTATTGGCCTAGACATGGGTTAATCGAAATCAAGGAGGATTGAGAATGTTAAAAATAGTGGGTTTTCTGCTGTTATTTATCTCGCTTGTGGTGAATGGAGCCGGAATTAAGAAGTGGGTGGATGATGATGGCGTTATTCATTTTGGTGATGTGCCTTCTGTGGGGGTTAAAACTGAGCCAGCTACGCTTAAGCCTCTGTCATTAGGGAAGGGCCTGTCTAGTAAACAGCTGAGTCTCTCTAAAGCAATAGATAGAAGGGATAAAAAGGCGCAGAAATTAAAATTTAGAGCTGAGAAGAGAACTTTAGAAAAGCAGCGTGAGCAGCAGGAAATTGATAAGACTTACCGAAGAAGCAAATTGGTAAAGGGATTGACCAGTAAACAAATTAGAAGGCTGCTAGGTGAACCAGATAGCGTCAAGCGGGCGGAGACAAAGAAAGGGACGAGCCAGAAATGGCGCTATAAAAAGGCAAAAGTTGGACGGCCTGAAGTCATCTTTATAAAAAATGGACTATACAGTAGCCACCGAAATAAAAAGGCGAAGAGGCGGTGAGTTTTATCAGCTTTCCCTTCCATGCTGCCGCACTTGCTCATACATCACAATTGAGGCGGCTATACTGACGTTCAGGCTCTGAACCGAACCAAACTGAGGAATTTTTAGTCGTTCAATGGCTGGATAGTTGGCTAAATCAAAGCTAATTCCTTGCTCTTCGTGGCCAAAGATAAAAATGCTTTTTTCCGGCAAAGGCGATTCGCAAAGGTCGCGCCCTCCTTCTGGCTCTAACGTAAAAATCTTGTAATCATCCTTATTGAGCGCTTGATAGCATTCATCAAAAGTTTCATGAAAACGGGCAGGAACCTGTTTAAACGCCCCCTTGCCGGGGGCGGGGTCAAATGGGCCAATATTGATTAGATGAATTTCGCGAGCCCCAAAGGCTTGAGCGCTTCTAAATATCTTTGGTACGTTATAACCCGCTTTCAGGTTGTCGAGAACCAAGATAAAGTCGTGGCAACCTGGTTTTGCCAATACATTCCGCTGCCGTTGCTTTTTGTAGCGTTGCAGCATCTGTGTGTGACGGTCATGCCGCTCACGTCTATTCATTGCAGCATGTAAGCCGCTATTGAAGTTTTTTGTATTTAATTCGGTGTGGATTTAGTGCTTCATCACCTAGGCGGCGTTTGCGGTCCGCCTCATAATCGGCATAGTTGCCTTCAAACCAGACCACTTCACTATCACCCTCAAATGCGAGTATGTGGGTGGCTATGCGGTCCAAGAACCACCGATCATGCGAGATAACCACCGCGCAGCCAGGGAAGTTAAGCAGGGCATCTTCCAACGCTCTGAGTGTTTCTACGTCGAGATCATTTGTGGGTTCATCAAGCAGTAATAGGTTGCCGCCACTTTTAAGTAGTTTTGCAAGATGAGCCCGATTGCGCTCACCACCTGAAAGGTCACCGATTCGTTTTTGTTGATCAGCCCCTTTGAAATTAAATCTTCCAAGATAGGCGCGAGAAGCTGTCTGATAGTTACCGACGGTGATCATGTCGAGGCCGTCAGAGATCTCTTCCCAGACCGTTTTTTTATCATCAAGACTGTCGCGGGACTGATCAACATAGGCAAGCTGAACCGTTTTGCCCAGCTCTAAAGAGCCGGAATCAGGTTTTTCTTGGTCTGCAATCATGCGGAATAGTGTTGTTTTACCTGCGCCGTTGGGGCCGATAATGCCGACGATCCCGCCGGGAGGAAGGTTGAAATCGAGACCATCAATTAGTTCTCTATCTCCAAAGCCTTTATGGAGGTTTTCTGCGGTTACAACTACGTCACCCAAGCGGGGGCCAGGTGGAATGTAAATTTCCTGCGTCTCATTACGTTTTTGGGAGTCAGCTGATGCGAGCTCATCAAAACGGGCGAGTCGCGCCTTGCTCTTTGCATGTCGACCTTTTGGGTTTGAGCGTACCCATTCGAGTTCGGCCTGCATCGCTTTTCGGCGATTACTCTCTGTTTTCTCCTCTTGATCGAGCCGGGCGCCTTTCTGCTCAAGCCATGATGAATAATTTCCTTCCCACGGTATTCCGTGGCCACGGTCTAATTCAAGAATCCAGCCGGCAACGTTATCAAGAAAATAACGATCGTGAGTAACGGCGATAACAGTGCCGGGAAAATCATGTAAAAAACGCTCTAGCCAGGCGATTGATTCGGCATCAAGATGGTTGGTAGGCTCATCGAGAAGTAGCATGTCGGGATTTGAGAGCAGAAGGCGGCAAAGTGCCACTCGGCGGCGCTCACCCCCTGAAAGTTTGGTGACATCAGCTTCCCAGTCGGGGAGTCTAAGTGCGTCAGCGGCAATTTCCAGTGTACGCTCAAGCTCCCATGCATTGGCTGAATCGATTTTATCCTGCAGTTCAGCTTGTTCAGCGAGAAGTTTGTCGAAATCTGCATCGGGATCTGCAAAAGCATTACTCACTTCGTTAAAGCGGTCGAGAATGGCCTTTATCTCGGCAACGCCCTCTTCAACATTGCCTCTTACATCTTTGCTTGGGTCTAGCTGAGGTTCTTGAGGAAGATAACCGATGTTAATCCCTTTTTGAGCACGCGCTTCACCATTAAATTCTGTATCAAGGCCTGCCATGATGCGGAGTAAAGTTGACTTACCTGAGCCATTTAAGCCGAGTACACCAATTTTTGCGCCGGGGAAAAAAGAAAGAGAAATATCGCGTAGGATTTCGCGTTTGGGCGGCACGATTTTGCTCACCCGATTCATGGTGTAAATATATTGGGCCATCAGTTTTACTATCGGTCTAGGTTAACCCGCCTCTTAAATAAAGAAGGGCGGGTATAGAAAAGGCAGTGTCTTAATCAGGCCATCAGGATGCGAGTGTTTCTGCCGTCGAATCAATTGCTTGAAGGTTGTCACTTAAATCATCAAGCAGGTTTTCGCCTATTGTATCCGATAAATGGAGCTGTTCGAAAACGATTGAAGGACAATCTTGATTGATGGCATCACCTAAGCCAATTTTACCTAGTAGAGCATCGCTCAGGTAGGTTAGTAGGTTGAGAGCATGATTTTCGCCACGGTAGTATGGGTTATGGTGGTGGTGAACAACATCAATAATCGGCTTGGGCATCGACCAAGTGTGCATCAGCCATGTGCCAAGCTGGGTGTGATCGGTGCCAAATGCAAAGTTTTCTATTCGCAGAACAGGTAGCGCTGGATTGGCTGTTATTAGTTTATCCAGATAGTGAAACTCATCGTTAAATTGGTGCCCTAGTAGGAAAAAGCCGATATTGTGAAGTAGTGCGGCAAGTTGCACCTGCTGAGGATTTGGGCGATTTTCGGGGAGGATCTTTTGACTGAGTTTTGACATTAAAAAGCTGCTTGCAAGAGATTGACGCCACTGCTCCTTTGCACCAACAGTGCCCTCTTTGGGTGTCTTTAAAGGAGACATGGCGGATAGCCCCATCGCCAGGTTAAGTACATAGTCATAACCAAGCACTCGGCTAATCGCATCTTGTACAGAATAGATTTTACCGCGGTAACCATATAGAGGAGAGCTGGCCCAACGAATGACCTGTGCCGTTAGCAGAGGGTCTAACTCTACAATTTCAGCCAGTTTTTGTGCGTCAGAATAGGGGTCTGATGCTAGTTGCATAATACGATGGGCAATCTCAGGAAGTGGCGGAAGCGCTTTGATTTGGCTAATCGATTTATGCATATCAACCGGTGGAGAGAATGTATCCAGCGGTGCATTAATGCTTTTGAGAGTCCAGTTAATAATATGTGATTCCATTTCGATACCTAGTGTGAGGTCTGGCTTAGGTTATACCGCTTAAGCTTTCGATAGAGCGTTCGCTCGCTTACATTCATCTCTTTGGCGATTGCTTTACGGCTACCATCGAATTTTTCCATCAATTCATTGATGAAGTTAGCTTCAATTTGCTCCAATGGATTGAGACTTGCTCCTGTTTCAGAAGAGGGTTGGCTCGCAGTCGGTGTGGCTGATTGAATCTGTATGTCAGATTCCTCAATTAACTGGTTGTCACATAATGCGGCGGCAAGTTGCATAACATTTCTAAGTTCGCGGATATTGCCAGGCCAGTTGTGCTGCAGCAGTTTGATCAGTGCCTGTTTTGTCAAAGTGTATTGGCAATTATTAACTTCACCGATTTGATTTAGCAGGTGATCACACAAAAGCGGGACATCCTCCCTGCGACCTCGTAATGGCTGTATCTGAATGGGGAAAACAGAGAGGCGGTAATATAGGTCTTCGCGAAATTCTCCACCCCTAACCATTTCAGTAAGGTTGCGGTGTGTTGCGCAGACGATGCGAACATCTGAGTGGAGAGTCGTTGTTCCACCGACACGCCTAAATTGTCCGCTTTCCAATGCACGTAACAGTTTGGGTTGTTGCGAGAGCGGAAGTTCACCTACTTCATCAAGAAACAATGTGCCCTGATGCGCCAATTGAAATAGCCCTTTTTTAGCGCCCGCAGCGCCGGTAAAAGAGCCCTTTTCATGGCCGAATAGTTCACTTTCGAATAAATCCTCACCGAGGCTTGTACAGTCCACCACTACAAATTTCCCTTCTGCTCTATCTGAATGTTGATGGATAAACTCAGCAGCAAGTTCTTTGCCAGTTCCTGTTTCACCATTTAGCAAAACAGGGGTTTGAGTTTTAGCTGCTTTTTTGAGAGTTGTTTCTAGCGCATTAAAAGTAGCTGATTTTCCGAGCATTCGTGTCTGCGTTGATTGGCTCTTGTTGCTTGATGCAGGGAGAACAGATTCACCTATATAAAGCGTGCCGTCAGCATCGAGAAGTGGGTAGCCACGAACGCGCAAATTGGCTTGTTCGCTACCGGGGAGTTCGTGTGGATAGAGTCCTGCGTAAGGTTCCAGTGATTGGAAAAGCTTCTTGTGACGGCATGCCACATTTTCGTGGCAGCAAGGCTGTCCGACACACTCATTACGGTCGGTTCCAAAAAAGACTTCCCATGCGCGGTTAACTGCAACTATTTCAAGATCAGCATTGATTACTTTGAAGGGGTGATCGTGTGTTTCGAGTAGAGATTCAAGGCTAAAAATATTATTCATTCCATTAAGGCCGTGGTTGGTTATCTGCTCCGCAACTGACAGAAACTTAGGTTACATCGTTGCAGTTGTCAGTTGTACTGACAGTTTTGTCAGTGATTTAAAGCGAAGTATAGGTGAAATAGAGGGAAATATAAGGTTTCTGGGAGTTGGCATGGTAGCTGCCTTGTATCGTAGTGCCAAAGTTAATTAGTTCTTATTTCCCTGTTGTAGCCGTGCATTTGCGCGGCTTTTTTTATGGTGTTTGTGCTAATGCGGTATAATAAAAAGCTTTCTCTCAAATAATCTTTTTTTAGGGTGTCTTATGTATAGCAAAGGTATGGAAATTGCCGGTTTTGATGATGAACTTTGGCAGTCGATTGTGGATGAAAATCAGCGTCAGGAAGACCATATTGAACTGATTGCATCGGAAAATTACGCAAGTCCACGTGTTATGCAGGCACAAGGCTCACAGTTAACCAATAAATATGCAGAAGGCTACCCAGGTAAACGTTACTACGGTGGGTGCGAATATGTTGATACAGCTGAAGCCTTGGCAATTTCGCGCGCTAAAGAGCTGTTTGGGGCAGCTTATGCGAATGTTCAGCCACACTCTGGTTCGCAAGCAAATGCGGCGGTTTACTTTGCTTTATTGAAAGCGGGCGACACCATTTTAGGCATGAGCCTTTCCGATGGAGGTCATTTAACGCATGGCTCGAAGGTCAATTTTTCTGGAAAACTCTTTAATGCGATTCAGTACGGATTAAATGAGGCGGGTGAGATTGATTATGAGCAGGTTGAAGCGCTCGCAAAAGAGCATAAGCCAAAAATGATTGTGGCAGGATTTTCTGCCTACTCACGTGTTGTTGATTGGCAGCGTTTTAGAGATATTGCTGACAGTGTGGGTGCTTACCTATTTGTTGATATGGCGCACGTTGCCGGTTTGGTTGCGGCAGGCGTTTACCCAAGCCCTGTGCAGATTGCTGATATTACAACTACGACAACGCATAAGACATTACGCGGCCCTCGTGGTGGTCTGATTCTCGCTAAAGCCAATGCAGAAATTGAGAAAAAGCTCAATTCAATGGTCTTTCCTGGTACGCAAGGTGGCCCTTTGATGCATGTGATTGCGGCTAAAGCGGTTGCTTTTAAAGAGGCGCTGCAACCTCACTACAAGCTTTATCAGCAGGCGGTTGTAGATAATGCCAATGCGATGGCCGAGGTTTTTATCGGTCGTGGCTACAACATCGTTTCTGGTGGGACTGATAACCATCTTTTCTTGGTGGATCTGGTTTCAAAAGGAATTACGGGCAAACAGGCCGATGCAGCATTGGGTGAGGCATTTATTACGGTCAATAAGAATTCTGTTCCTAATGATCCGCAGTCACCTTTCGTGACTAGCGGCATCCGTGTTGGTACACCAGCGGTGACAACGCGTGGTTTTGGTATTGAAGAGTGCCAAGCACTTGCTGGCTGGATGTGTGACATTATGGATGACGTTGAAAACAGGGAAACCATCGCGCGTGTAAAAGAAGAGGTGGTTGCAGTTTGTCGTAAACTACCCGTTTACGGCGACTAATATGTTTTGCCCATTTTGTGGCGCACAGGAGACGCGGGTCATCGATTCGCGTCTTTCTAATGATGGTATTTTGGTTCGTCGCCGGCGTGAATGTTTGCAGTGCAAAGAGCGTTTTACCACGCACGAAACCATTGAGTTCAACATGCCACGCGTTGTTAAAAGCGATGGCAGCCGTGAACCCTTTAAGGAAGAGAAGCTCCGTGCCGGTTTTTTGCGTGCTTTGGAAAGGCGTCCTGTTGCGATAGACAAGATTGAGGCGGCGATCAACCAGATCAGGAAGAAGCTAATGGTGCGTGGAGAGCGTGAGGTGGCTTCTCGTGAGGTTGGTGAGGCGGTGATGGATGCTTTGCGTGATCTTGATCAGGTGGCTTATGTTCGTTTTGCTTCCGTGTATAGAAGTTTTCAGGATGTTGAAGAGTTTCGTGATGTAATTGAGGGGCTTAAGGCGGTTGACTGATCCTTTCTGCGATAAAGATCACCTTTTTATGGTGCGGGCATTACGGCTCGCGGAGAAGGGGCTGTTTACGACTGATCCGAATCCGCGTGTTGGTTGTGTAATCGTTAATAATGATGTGATTGTCGGTGAAGGCTGGCACATGCGGGCTGGCGAGGCACATGCAGAGATTCATGCGCTTAATCAAGCAGGTTCAAAGGCGAATGCTGCAACCGCTTATGTAACCTTGGAGCCTTGCAGTCATCATGGAAAAACACCACCGTGCGCGGATGCTTTGATTAAAGCGCAGGTGGCGAGGGTTGTGATTGCGATGCAAGATCCTAATCCACAGGTTTCTGGAGATGGGATCAGAAAGCTTAAGGAGGCAGGTATTGAGGTTTGCTCTGGCCTGCTGGAACAAGATGCAGAGGCGCTTAACCCCGGTTTTTGTAAGCGAATGCGGACAGGACTTCCGTATGTTAGAAGCAAGTTGGCAATGAGTCTGGATGGTCGAACGGCAATGGCTTCTGGCGAAAGTAAATGGATTACGGGAGCGGATGCGCGAAGAGATGTGCATCATTTAAGAGCGCGAAGCTCGGCAATGTTGACCGGCATTAAGACGGTTTTGGCTGATGATCCTTTACTAACAGCGCGATTAGGTGGTGAGGTAGAGGTTAAACAGCCATGGCGTGTCATTGTTGACAGCCGATTACAGATGAATCCAGAAGTGGCAATGGCGAAGCTAGAGGGTAAGAATCTACTTTTGACACTTTCGAATGACTCAGGGCGATCTAAAGAGCTTGAATTGGCTGGGTTTGAGGTTCTAAATGTCGCGAATGATAAAGACCATATTGACCTTAATCAGGCATTTGAGCTGTTAGCTTCTCGCGGTATTAATGAGGTGATGATTGAGGCAGGGTCGGTTTTAAATGGCGCGCTCTTAAAGGCCGGCTTGGTTGATGAATGGATTGTTTACATGGCGCCGTGTGTGATGGGTTCGAAAGCAAAAGGGCTTTTTGATTTGCCGGGGCTTGAGGCAATGTCTGATCGCTTTAAGATGAAGTTAAAAGAGACAAGAATGGTTGGTGATGATTTGCGGCTAACTTTTCAGCAGATAAAGAGGTAGATGTCGAAATGTTTACAGGCATTATTCAGGCAATTGGAAAAATAGAGTCAGCACAACCGAAAGGTGGCGATTGTCGTCTGAAAATTGCGACAGGAAAGTTGCCACTTGCTGATGCAGTATTGGGTGATAGTATCGCCGTAAATGGCGTCTGTTTGACAGCGATTGAGCTAGGTGAAGGTTTTTTCTGTGCAGATGTTTCCAACGAGACTTTAGCGCATACAATTTTAAAGAATGCCACATCAGGAGAGCCGGTTAATCTGGAATTGGCACTAACCGCGACAACCCGTTTGGGTGGGCATATTGTGAGTGGCCATGTGGATGGGGTTGGCTGCGTTGTTAGCCGTGAAGAAGATGGTCGCTCGGTTCGTTTTGTAATTGAAGCGCCTGTGGAGTTGGCGCGTTATATCGCGGTGAAGGGCTCAATCTGCCTGAACGGCATTAGTCTGACGGTTAACAAGGTTAATGGTGTGCAGTTCGAGCTGAACATTGTTCCGCATACGCTGGTTGAGACGACACTTGGGCAGTTGGCTGTTGGCGGTGAGGTTAATTTAGAGGTAGATGTGATTGCGCGTTATCTTGAGCGACTTGTTCTTGGCAATAAAGCTGCTGAAACTGAATCAGGGCTAACATTAGATTTGCTGCAAAAAAGCGGCTTTATAGGTTAAATGAAAAGTTGATGAATACAACAGAAGAGATAATTGAAGAGTTACAGCAAGGGCGAATGGTCATCATTATGGATGACGAGGATCGTGAGAATGAGGGCGATCTTGTGATGTCGGCTATTCATACACGACCCGAAGATATTAATTTTATGGCGCGTTATGGGCGAGGTTTGATTTGTCTGACTTTGACGCGAGAGCGCTGCCAGCAACTACGCTTGCCTTTGATGGTTAATGAAAACCAATCTGCACACTCCACCAACTTCACCGTTTCAATCGAGGCTGCAGAAGGGGTAACAACCGGTATTTCTGCAACCGATCGAGCAAAGACTGTTTTGGCGGCTGTGTCGAGTAATGCAAAGCCAGAAGATCTTGTCCAGCCGGGCCATATTTTTCCACTGATGGCTCAGCCGGGTGGTGTTCTGAATCGTGCGGGACATACAGAGGCCGGTTGTGATCTGGCGAGATTGGCCGGAGATGAGCCGGCAGCGGTTATCGTTGAGATTCTTAATGAAGACGGGACAATGGCACGGCGGCCTGATCTAGAGTTGTTCGCTAAAGAACATGATCTTAAAATGGGTACGATTGCCGATTTGATTGAGTACCGAATTCGCAATGAGAAGACGCTTGAGCGAATTAGTGAGTGTGACTTTCCGACTGAACATGGGAACTTCCGTCTTTATGCTTATCAGGATCAAATTGATAATAAATTGCATCTTGCGCTAGTAATGGGCGATGTGGCGGGTGATGAGCCGGTTTTGGTTCGTGTCCATGCGCGTAACTTGCTGAATGATCTGTTTGAGGCGAAGCGTGAGGAAAGTGGTTTGCCCCTGCGGAACGCGATGAAAAAAATAGCAGAAGAGGGGCGCGGTATTCTGGTTGTTATTCGTAACGAAGAAGATACTAAATCCATTGTTGAGCGTATTCATGGCTACCAAATGAATGACCATGGTGTTGAATTACCTAAACAAGAGAAAGAGCAGAACGAAGACTGGAGAACAACGGGCGCTGGGGCGCAGATTTTATCCGATCTAGGTGTTCATAAGCTTCGTGTTTTGGGGGCGCCAAAGAAATACCCTGGGCTTTCAGGCTATAATCTGGAAGTGGTTGAATGTGTTGCTAACGATTAAAAACTTATTTACTTAGAGAATTTATATGTCTGAACTAACAACTTTTGAAGGTCAGTTAAATAGTGCAGAAGCACGGTACTGTCTTATTACCGCTCGTTTTAATAGTTTTATTGTCGAACAGCTACTGAGTGGTGCTGTCGACACTTTGGTTCGTCATGGTTGTAGTCGCGAGAATATTGATGTTGTTCGCGTGCCAGGTGCTTTTGAATTGCCGCTGGTTGCTCAACGAGTGGCTACGAGTAAAAAGTATGATGCAATTATCGCATTGGGCGCGGTAATTCGTGGTGGTACACCTCACTTTGAACATGTTGCTGGTGAGTGCACAAAAGGGCTGGCAACGGTCTCTCTACAACAAGATATTCCTGTTAGTTTTGGTGTCTTGACGGTAGATAGTATTGAGCAGGCGATTGAAAGAGCGGGTACTAAGGCTGGAAACAAAGGTGCTGAGGCGGCTATGTCTGCGATCGAAATGGTCAGCCTTTTCAAGGAGCTTGGCGCTGAATGAGCCAACCAAAAACAGAGGCTAGACGTTGTGCGGTACAGGCGATTTACCAATGGCAGGTGGCTGGAGCTAACCTGTCGGAGATAGAGGCACAGTTTCTTGTCTCGTCCGGTCTGAAGGGGAGCGCTAAGCGCTATTTTGGCGAGCTGCTTCATGGTATTCCAAAAGAGCTGGATGCATTAGATAAGGCAATGAGCGGCTTTGTTGATCGGCCTATTGATGAAATTGACTCTGTAGAGCGTGCCATTTTAAGGATCGGTGCTTACGAGCTACTCTTTAAGCCAGAAGTTCCTTATCGCGTTGTATTGAATGAAGGCATTAATTTGGCCAAACGTTTTGGTGCAGATCAAAGCCACAAATATGTAAATGGAGTGCTCGATAAGATTTCTCGTGAGCAAAGAGAGGTAGAACGCTCTGTGGCTAATAAGAAGCAGTAGTTTTTTAATTCATTGCAAAAGGCTGGCTATCATAATGGTTTCCTATACATTTAATCCGGCCCTCTTATTATGTTCTCCTCGGCTTTATTTTTGCTCTGAGATTGGTGGTCAATTTAAATATGGCTCTTTCTGAATTCAATCTTATCGAGCGTTTTTTCTGCTGTTCCAAGGGTGATGATGAGGGAGCCCGAATCGGGATTGGTGATGATGGAGCAATCCTATCTTTGGATAGTCGATTTGAACTTGTTGTTTCAACCGACACGCTAGTCGAAGGGGTTCATTTTCTGCCCAATACCGATCCAGAATCATTGGGACATAAGGTTCTTGCTGTTAATTTGAGTGACTTGGCAGCAATGGGAGCTACCCCGAAATGGGTTTTCCTGTCTCTAACACTTCCTGATACCGATGAGGGTTGGTTGGAGTCATTCTCGACAAGTTTTCTCTCTTTGGCTGACCGTTATTCTGTTGAGTTGGCGGGCGGGGATACAACACGTGGGCCGCTATCGCTATCGGTTACTATTCTTGGTCAAGTAGAGAAAGGGAGAGGGTTGCTTAGGTCGGGCGCAAAAGTTGGCGATAAAATCTTTGTGACCGGTTTTATTGGTGATGCAGGACTTGGTCTGCAAGAGGCGATGCAGAATAGATCTGAAAACTTATCAGCGCTTGAGCGCTACTTAAAGCCGGTGCCCCGAGTGCAAATTGGTTGTTTGCTTGAAGGGATTGCCTCCTCTTGTATTGATATTTCGGATGGGTTGGCCGCAGACTTAGGGCACATTCTAAAAAAAAGTGGTGTGGGTGCGTCGATTCAGTATGAAATGCTTCCACTTTCTACGTCGGTTAAGCACTATATTGATTCTAATAAAGATGAGCTTTTTCCTCTCTCCTCTGGTGATGATTATGAGCTTTGCTTTACTGTGCCCGAGGCGAATTTAGGTGATCTACTTGAGCTTAAGGGGGGTTTAGATTGTGCTATTACTGAGGTTGGAGAAATAGAGGCCGAAATGGGCTTGCGAGTCTATCAAGGTAAAGAAGAAATCAAACTTGAGAGGCTGGGCTACCAGCATTTTAATGAATAAAAAGCTTAGTAACGAACAAATCTCTGACAATGCGCTTTACTATGCGGCTTTCGGTTTTGGGGCGGGTTTCGCAAAAAAAGCACCGGGAACGGTTGGGACGGTAATGGGGATACCTGTCTATTTACTCACTTCTGCGGGAGGCTTTCCAGTCTTTGTTGTTTTAACGTTGATCTTTTCTTTGCTGGGTATTTATATCTGTGGGGAAACGGCTAAAGCATTAGGCGTTCACGATCACCCAGGGATTGTTTGGGATGAAATTGTCGGTTTTATGGTGACGATGCTCTTTGTTCCTTTTAGCTGGAGTGCTGTTTTGGTCGGTTTTATTCTGTTTCGTTTTTTCGACATTATAAAGCCTTGGCCAATAAGCTATATAGACAGGCATGTCAGTGGAGGGCTAGGAATTATGCTTGATGATCTCTTAGCAGGGCTTTTTTCAGCACTATTGTTGAGCTGGATTTATAGTTCTGGGTGGCTTGGTTAATGGACTTATTGGGCTCTTCAGTTAACTACCGGTTTATAGTTGCTGTGAGCGTGCTAACTATTTTGTTTTTTGCAATAAATAGCAATGCTGTTTTAGCTGAAGAGAAACGTATAGAGGTTGTTGGCCTGTTTAAAGATCGAGCGGCTATTGTTGTTGATGGGAAGCGGTTTTTCATCAAAAAAGGTGAAAAAATCTTGGGTGATATTAGATTGATTTCATCAACCACCGAGAAGGCAGTGTTTTCAGTGGGTGGGACAAGGCAGGAATTAAAGCTTGGAAGTCGTGTCGGGGGCTTTCTGGAAAAAAAGGTGGGAAAGGAGGTTGTGATCTGGAAATCTCCTAATGGTATGTTTTTAACGGTTGGGAGCATCAATGCTTTCCCCGTTAATTTTTTAGTGGATACAGGTGCTACAAAGGTTGCGCTGAATAGATATGATGCAGAGCGTTATGGCGTTGTACTTGATGAGACTGTACAAAAAGTGATGGTTTCTACCGCTTCGGGCCGAGCTCCCGCGTTTCTAGTTAAACTAAATAAAATCAGGGTGGGTGATATTGCGTTGAGAGGCGTTGATGCAATCGTGATGGAGGGAGAGCATCCTAGAAAAGTCTTATTGGGAATGTCGTTTCTTAACCGGGTTAATTTTCAGCAAAATGGCAGAATGTTGAAACTTACGAGTAAATGAAGTCAGTAACTTTTTTATGAAAGAAAAATGATAACTGTGATTGCCAGCGGCCTAGTTCTTTAGGTATACTATTCGTATCAGGTGCGGGGTGGAGCAGCCTGGTAGCTCGTCGGGCTCATAACCCGAAGGTCGTTGGTTCAAATCCAGCCCCCGCTACCAATAGAATTGGTAAAGAAAAGACCCCTGTATAGGGGTCTTTTTGTATCAGCAGGTTTTATATGAGCCGTTTTAGCTCATTAGATATAGTGTAATCAGGATGGGCCATTGGCCCATTTTTTGTTTTTAAAATAGGACAATGCGCCAAGCACCAGAAAATTTACTAAACATCATACAGCCGGTAGTGGAGGGGTTAGGGTACGAATTTATTGGTGCTGACTTTTCCGGTAGACCAGGTCAGGGTGTGCTTAGAGTTTTTATCGATATCGAGAAAGGGATCGATGTTGATGACTGTGCCACCGTCAGTAGACAGTTGAGCAGTGTGATGGATGTGGAAGATCCGATACAAGGGAACTATCAGCTTGAAGTCTCTTCCCCCGGTTTAGAGCGGCCTTTATATACGCTGGAGCATTTTGAGCGGTTTAAAGGGCAGGTGGCTGCTGTTAGTTTGAGTTTTCCTCTTCAAGAACGTCGAAACCTAAAAGGGTTGTTGCTAGGGGTAGAGGGAGATGAGGTTGTTGTAGATATGAATGGTGAGGTTTTGAATGTCCCATTCCAAATGATCGTGAAGGCGCATTTGGCGCCAGAATTTAGTTTTAAAAAATAAGGTTACGAGATGACGAACAAAGAAATTTTGCTTGTAGTCGAAGCGTTTTCAAATGAAAAAGATATCGCTAAAGAGGTCGTTTTTGAGGCCGTAGAGGCTGGCCTTGAGATGGCAACCGTCAAGAAGCATGGCGGAGAGATTGCCGCTCGTGTGGTGATCGATCGTGTAAGCGGCGAGTACGAAACTTTCAGAAAGTGGCTGGTCGTCGAAGCTGACGCTGAATTTGAAGGGGGAATGGAATACCCTGAGCGTGAAATTTTGCTAGAAGAGGCGCAGAAGCAGCAGCCAGATATCGAGTTGGATGATTGCATTGAGGAGTCGATTGAGTCCGTCAGTTTTGGTCGCATATCTGCCCAGGCAGCCAAGCAGGTAATTGTTCAGAAAGTACGCGAAGCTGAGAGAAAGAAGGTCGTTGAAGCCTATCTTGATCGTGTTGGGGAGCTCATTACAGGAGTTGTTAAGCGCGTTGAGAAGGGAAATGTCTACCTTGATCTCGGTGGAATGGCAGAAGCCTTTATTCCAAGAGAAGAGATGATCGTTCGTGAGCCAGTTAGAACAGGTGACCGTGTTCGTGGTTATCTTAAAGAGGTGAGGTCTGAGCAAAGAGGGCCACAACTTTTTGTTAGCAGAACATCTCCTGAACTTTTGATTTCGTTATTCAAGTTAGAAGTGCCTGAAGTTGGTGAGGAGTTGATTGAAATTAAAGGTGCTGCTCGTGATCCAGGCGCCAGAGCAAAAATTGCAGTAAAAAGTAATGATCCGCGGCTAGATCCAATTGGAGCCTGTGTAGGTATGAGAGGTTCTAGGGTGCAAGCGGTTTCCAATGAGCTGGCGGGAGAGCGTGTTGACATTATTCTTTGGGATGACAACGAAGCACAGTTTGTAATTAATGCTATGTCACCTGCTGAGGTGGTCTCAATAGTCGTCGATGAAGAAAAACACAGCATGGATGTTGCTGTTGCCGATGATAATCTTTCGCAGGCAATTGGTCGAGGTGGGCAGAATGTGCGTCTGGCAACAGAGCTAACAGGCTGGGAGCTCAATGTTATGAGCGCTACTCAGGCAGAAGAGAAAAGTGAAGCTGAGACGGGTAATCTGGTCAAGCTATTTATGGAAAAGCTTGATGTCGATGAGGATGTGGCTTCAATCCTAGTTCAAGAGGGCTACTCAACAGTTGAAGAGCTGGTGTATGTGCCTCAGCAAGAAATGTTGCAGATAGAAGAGTTCGATGAGGAAATCGTCGATGAACTACGCAATCGTGCCAGAGATATTTTGCTGATTAGTGCTATTGCCTCAGAAGAAAAATTGGATTCCGTTGAAATTTCTGATGACCTTCTTGAGATGGAAGGTATGAGTCAGGAGATTGCCTATGCGTTGGCTGCAATAGGTGTGAAAAGTAAAGATGACTTGGCAGATCAGGCGGTTGATGAGCTGCTTGAGGCAGAAGGTATTGATGAGGAATGTGCGGCAGAACTGATTATGGAAGCGCGTAAATCGTGGTTTGAAGAGTAATAATCGGGCGAGCAGACACAGGAGTATATACAGATGAGTAATGTAACAGTAGAGCAACTTGCAGGTGTTGTGGGTGTGCCCGTTGAGCGTTTGATGGAGCAGTTAAAAGAGGCTGGAATCAAAGTCAAAAAGGCAGATGCCGTTTTAACTGAAGAAGAAAGAGTTGGATTGCTTGTTTTTCTTAGAAATAGGCATGGAAAAGAGGAAGAAGCTACTACAGTAGCTCCCAAAAAAGTTACGCTTAAAAGGCGCTCTGTCAGTGAGCTTAAGCAAGGGCGATCAGCAAATAAAACAGGCGCAAAAACTGTAAGCGTCGAAGTTCGTAAACGAAAAACATATGTTAAGCGTGAAGATGCTCTTGAGGATGAGAGTCAAGATGCTGAAGCTGAACAGGCTAGAAAAGCTCTAGAAGAGCAGCAGGCACAAATTGCTGCTGAGCAAATGACACTTAATAAAGCTGAGCAAGAAAAATTAGCAGCAGAGGCTGATGCGGCAAGGGTAGAAGAAGAGGCTGCGAGAGCTGAGAAAGAAGCTGCGAGAATTGAAGCTGAGCGTGTTGCGAGTGAGGCAGTGAAGAGGGAGCTTGAAGCACAAAAAGCCGAAGAGAAAATTAAGGCTGAAGAGGCTGCCAAATTGGCAGAAATTGAGGCAGAAAAAGAGAAGAAGAAAGAGTTTGCCTCTCGGAAGAACGCTCATAGAATTCAGTTTGCACCTGAAAAAAAGGTTGTGCCAAAAGTGCTGGTAGAGGCTGAGGTAAAACCAGAACCAGCAAAGAAACCGGTGGCTGCAAAGCCAGCAGCAAAAGCTAAAAAAGCAGCTCCAGCTGCAAAAAAAGACCACCTTGGTCGAGAGCAGCTGCATATGGCTAAGGGCAAGAAAGGGCGTAAAAAGAAACCTGTAAGAGGGCAAGGAAGAGCAAGACCTGTCGTTGCTTCAGATGCAAAGCATACTTTTGAAAGGCCAACGGCACCTGTAGTTCATGAGGTTAAAGTACCTGAAACAATTATTGTTTCGGAGCTTGCTCAGCGGATGTCAATTAAAGCTGGTGAGGTGATTAAGGTTCTGATGGGCATGGGGATTATGGCGACCATCAATCAGATTCTTGATCAGGAAACAGCGGTGCTACTTGTTGAAGAGATGGGTCATGCAGCTATTTTGCATAGCGATGATGACTTGGAAACAGAAATGCTCGCAAGTGTGCAGCAAAGTGGTGCCACTGAAACCCAAAGAGCGCCAGTTGTCACAATTATGGGGCATGTTGATCACGGGAAAACATCGTTGCTCGATTACATTAGAAGTAGTCGTGTCGCTGCGGGTGAGGCAGGTGGAATTACCCAGCATATTGGTGCTTACCAAGTTAAAACGGAACAGGGTGCGGTCACTTTTCTAGATACACCAGGCCACGCGGCCTTTACAGCAATGCGTGCGCGTGGAGCTCAGGCAACAGATATCGTGATTTTGGTTGTCGCTGCCGATGATGGCGTGATGCCTCAGACAAAAGAGGCTGTTGAGCACTCGCGTGCGGCGGGTGTTCCAATGATTATTGCGGTTAACAAAATAGATAAAGAAGAGGCTGATCCCGACCGCGTTAAACAGGAGCTGGTTGCGTTAGAAGTTGTTCCTGAAGAGTGGGGTGGTGATGCGATTTTTGTCAATGTTTCTGCTAAAACAGGGCAAGGCATCGATGAGTTGTTAGAGACAATTTTATTGCAGTCTGAAATGCTCGAGCTCAAGGCACCCGTTGAGATGGCAGCTCAGGGTGTTGTGATAGAGGCTCGCCTGGATAAGGGTCGAGGAGCTGTTGCGTCATTGTTGGTTCAGAAGGGAACACTAAGAAAAGGCGACATCGTCATAAGTGGCGAGGAGTATGGGCGTGTTCGAGCTGTTTTTGATGAAAATGGTAAGCAGGCTGGAGAGGCAACACCTTCTATGCCAGTTGAGGTTTTAGGGCTATCCGGAATACCTGAAGCTGGGGATGAGTTTATGGTTGTTCCCGATGAACGGAAGGCAAGAGAACTGGCTTCTCTGCGTCAAGATCGGAACCGCTCTGGCGTACTTGCAGAACAGCAAGCAGCTCGTTTAGAAGGGCTTTTCAATCAGATGTCTGAAGGCGATGTTGAAGAGCTGAAAATTGTTCTTAAAACGGATGTTCGTGGAAGTTTAGAGGCATTACGCGACGCGTTGACAAAAATATCTCATGAAGAAGTTAAGGTAAAAGTTATCTCTTCAGGCGTGGGGGGTATCAATGAAGGGGATGCTAATTTAGCAATCGCTGCGGGTGCAATCGTGATCGGTTTTAATGTGCGTGCGGATGCAAGTGCTAGAAAACTGATTGAAGGAAAAGGAATAGATCTTCATTACTACAGCATTATTTATGATGTGATTGATGAGGTTAAGCGCGCGGTAAGTGGTTTGTTGTCTCCAGAAATTAAAGAGCAGATACTGGGCGTTGCCAATGTTCGTGATGTTTTCCGCTCTCCAAAGTTTGGCGCTGTTGCGGGCTGTATGGTGACTGAAGGGATCGTGAAGAGGAATCTTCCTATTCGCGTGCTGCGTGATAATGTTGTGATTTATGAAGGGCAGCTAGAATCACTGAGACGATTCAAAGATGATGTCAATGAAGTTAAATCAGGGATTGAATGTGGTATTGCGGTTAAAAATTATGATGATGTGCAGCCGGGTGATCAGATCGAAGTATATGATCGCGTGGAGGTTAAGCGGACACTCTAATGGCTCGAGAATTTAGTAGAAGTGATCGTGTGGCAGCTGAAGTGCAGCGTGAACTGGCAACGACGATCCAGATGGAGTTCAGGAATCCAAAGCTGGGTTTTATAACGGTTAATGCTGTACGAGTTTCACGAGATTTAGATGTGGCAAAGGTTTACGTTGGCGTGATGAATGCTGATGAAGATCAGATCAAGGAAAGCTTGGAAATTTTAAACAAGTCAGCCCCTTGGTTGCGTCATGCGCTGTCAGATCGGGTCAGAATGCGAAGGGTGCCCGAGTTACGCTTTGTCTTTGATGAGTCCATTGAGCGTGGCGCGCGGCTAACCAGCCTCATTGAAGGTCTTGATTTGCCAAATAAAGAAGATAGCTCGGAAAACAGTTAATGGGGCGACGGGGTAGGCTATCTAAGGGCCAGCACATTAATGGAATTTTCTTGCTGGATAAAGGTACGGGGCGCTCATCAAATTCCGAGTTGCAGCGAGCAAGATCTATTTTTGATGCGCGCAAAGCAGGCCATACAGGTAGTTTAGACCCACTAGCCAGTGGGCTTTTGCCAATCTGTTTTGGTGAAGCGACAAAAGTATCCGCCTATTTACTTGATGGCGATAAACGCTATCAAGTCAAAGTTAGGCTCGGCGTGGTAACGGATAGCGGTGATAGAGAAGGCGCTATTATTTCCGAAAAGCCAGTCCCGTCATTTACTCAAGCAGATTTAGACGCGCTCTTAAAGTCATTTGAGGGTGAAATTAGCCAGGTTCCTCCTATGTATTCAGCGCTG
>Ga0209633_10000059_pt1 | contig 131184 bp, 118 predicted proteins | sample Cruoilmetagenom1_FD_187290 | JGI IMG/M metagenome (GOLD analysis project Ga0209633, IMG submission 187290) | Oil polluted marine microbial communities from Coal Oil Point, Santa Barbara, California, USA - Sample 1 (SPAdes) (version 2) | ecosystem: Environmental > Aquatic > Marine > Oil seeps ... | reverse complement strand
TAATGCAGCTTTCACTATTTTTGTCGGTGGTGCAAAAAATTTAGATTTTAGTATGTCGGAAGTTGATCGAAAAGTTGAAGAAGTATTAAAAGAATTTCATAATATTATGGGCATTTCCGATTCACCGATAATTGTTGAAAAAAAATTTTGGAAAAAAGCTATTCCACAATATAATCTTGGTTACATTGATCATGAAAACTATTTTAACGACTTCGAAAATCAAAATCCAGGAATATTCTTAAGTGGAAATTATAGAGGCGGAATATCTGTCGGTGATTGTATAAAAAGTTCGTTCACTAATTTTGAAAAAATCAGAGATTATTTAACAACATAAAGATTTCTCGCTTTCATTCGAAATGACATAGTATTTACATGTCATTCTGAGGAGTCCGGTAACTACCGGACGACGTGAGAATCCATAAATTATTAAGGGGTAAATAATGGCTACATATCCTACAAAAAGGTTAAGAAGATTAAGATATAATCCAATAGTTAGAGACTTAATAAGGGAAACCTCACTTAGCAAGGATGATTTAATATATCCAATGTTTATTGCATTTGGGAAAGACATTAAGAATGAAGTAAAATCTATGCCGGGAGTATATCAACTCTCAATAGAAAATGCAGTTGAAGAATGTAAAGATTTGGTAAAATTAGGTATTAAGGCTGTAATACTCTTTGGTATTCCCGAACATAAAGATGAACAAGGTTCTGATGCATATTCGGAAAGCGGAATTATTCAAAGTGCTATCCGCGCAATAAAAGCAGAAGTTAAAGATTTATTGATTATTACAGATGTTTGCCTATGCGAGTATACTTCACATGGTCATTGTGGTCTTATAAATGGTGAAGAAATTCTTAATGATGAAACAGTTTCACTTTTGGCTAAGGAAGCAGTATCACATGCAGAAGAAGGTGCCGATATGATTGCTCCTTCCGATATGATGGATGGTAGAATTGCTGCGATAAGAAAGGCGCTTGATTACAAAGGATTTCAAAATATTCCAATTATGAGTTATGCCGTAAAATATTCATCAGGGTACTATGGACCTTTTAGAGATGCAGCAGATTCAGCGCCGGCTTTTGGTGATAGAAGATCTCATCAGATGGATATTGCAAATGGATTAGAAGCTATTAGGGAAGCAGAATCAGATATTGAAGAAGGTGCAGACATCATTATGGTTAAACCTGCAGGCGCTTATCTTGATATTATCAAAGAAGTAAAAGAAACATTCCAGTTGCCTACTGCTGCATATCAGGTTAGTGGTGAGTATTCTATGATAAAAGCTGCCGGGAAATTAGATTGGATTGATGAAGAGAGAGTTATGATTGAATCTTTGATTGCTATCAAGAGGGCTGGTGCCGATATGATTCTTACCTATTTTGCTAAGGATGTGGCCAAATATTTGGATAGTCAAAAATAATTTTAGTGTGTTAATGGTGAGCAATGTCGGACCATCTATAAAATTTTAATTCGCACTTCGACTCCGCTCAGTGTGAAAAACTTTAGACTGTAAGGTTAGCATGAACATATCAAAAAGTGAGCAATTATTTACTGAAGCAAAAAAATATATTCCGGGTGGTGTAAATTCCCCAGTTAGAGCATTCAATTCGGTTGGAGGTAACCCGCTCTTTATTAAAGAAGGGAAAGGCTCAAAATTCACCGATGTAGATGGGAACGAATACATTGATTATATTGGAAGCTGGGGCCCCCATTTATTTGGGCATAATCCGGATTTTATCATCGATGCGCTAAATGAAGCTATAAAGATGGGAACTAGTTTCGGAGCTCCCACCGAAATTGAAATTAGGATGGCAGAACTAATAACAGAGCTTGTTCCCTCAATGGAAAAAGTTCGAATGGTTAATAGTGGAACAGAGGCTACTATGTCTGCCGTTAGAGCAGCAAGAGGATATACAGGAAGAGAAAAATTTATAAAATTTGAGGGTTGTTATCATGGCCATGCCGATTATTTTTTAATTAAAGCCGGTTCCGGAGCTTTAACCTTGGGAATTCCAACTAGCCCTGGAGTAACAAATGGAAATGCCGCCGATACACTACTTGCCCAATTCAATAATATTGATTCCGTATTAGAGTTGGTTTCAAAAAATAAGAATGAAATTGCCGCAATTATTATTGAACCAATTGCCGGAAATATGGGTGTTATAAAAGCCGAAGATACTTTTATAAATGGACTAAGAAAAATATGTGATGAAGAAGGAATTGTTTTAATTTTTGATGAAGTCATGACCGGTTTTAGAGTAGCTAAAGGTGGCGCACAAGAGGTACTTGGTATAACACCGGATTTATCTACTTTTGGAAAAATAATTGGTGGAGGATTACCAGTTGGCGCATTTGGCGGCAAAAGAGAAATAATGGATCAAATAGCACCGGTGGGCCCAATTTATCAGGCCGGAACATTAAGTGGAAATCCATTAGCAATGTCGGCAGGTTTTGCTGCACTAAATCATATAAAAAATAATCCTGAGATTTATGATGTGCTTGAAGAAAAATCAGCCTATTTATCCAAAGGTTTTTTTAACAATTTGGAGAAAATCGACAAAAAATTTGCAATGAATAGAGTTGGTTCTATGATGTGTATGTTTTTTGTTGAAGAAAATGTTACCGACTTTCAATCTGCTGTTAAATCAAACACAGAACTATATGGAAAATATTTTCATAAAATGTTGGAAAATGGCGTTTATCTTGCTCCAGCTCAATTCGAAGCATTATTTGTATCAACTGCTCATTCAAAAGAAGATTTGGATAAGACTATATCAGCACACTATAATTCTTTGATTGAAATTTTGCAAACGAGTTCATAAGTTAGTGTAGTACAAATAATGGAATATATTGTTTCATACCTGAAACAATTTGATTTATGGCAGAACACGAAATAAAAAATGAAGATATTCTTGACAGTTTAGGTGAAGGCGTATTTACTGTTGATAAGAGTTTTAAAATAAATTTTTTTAACAAAGCTGCCGAAAGAATTACCGGACACAAAAAGGAAGAAGTTTTAGGTCAGTTTTGTAAAAATGTTTTTAGGTCAAAAGTTTGTTTTTCCGGTTGCCCAATAGCGTTGGTTCTAAATTCTAAAAAGAATATTTATGATTTTGAATCAAAAATAACAACAGCCACTGAAAATACAATTCCCATTAAATTAAATGCCGCCGTTCTCCATAATGAAGACGAAAATCCTATTGGCGGTGTAATCTCATTTCGTGAAATATCCGATCTTGAAAGAATAAAACAAGATCTAACCAAGGATAGCCAGTTTCACGGAATTATTGGGAAAAGTAAACCGATGAAAGAAATTTTTGAGTTAATTAGAGAAATTTCCGATTCGGACGCACCGGTATTTGTACATGGTGAGTCCGGTACAGGTAAAGAAATGGTTGCAAACGCAATCCAAAAAACCAGTAACCGAAAAGAGAAAGTATTTATAAAAATTAATTGTTCAGTTTTTCCTGCCCATCTTTTAGCAAGTGAATTATTTGGACATGTAAAAGGTGCTTTCACGGATGCCGTTAAGGATCGACCTGGTAGGTTCGAAATTGCGGATGGTGGAACAATATTTCTTGATGAAGTTGCGGAAATGCCGTTACAGATGCAATTACAATTATTAAGAGTTCTTCAAGAAGGTACCTTTGAGCGAGTTGGAGAATCCATAACTCGCAGGGTTGATGTTAGAGTAATAGCAGCAACTAATATTAATATCGAAGAAGCATTAAAAAGCGGTAAATTCCGTGAAGATTTATACTATAGATTAAATGTTATTCCAATTGAAGTCCCTCCGCTTAAAAATAGATTGGTTGATTTAATGCCGTTAGTAAAACATTTTCTTACCAAGTTTTCTCTACTTTATAAAAAAGAAATAATAGATATTGACGATGAAGCTTTAGAATTAATAACAAACTTTGAATGGCGTGGAAATGTTAGGGAACTGGAAAATGTTATTGAATATTCTTTTGTAAGAACTAATAATTCGAATATTATTTCTGCCACCAAATTACCTCCAATGGTTAAAGCAAGCGAACCAAGAAAACGACATTTCAATAAATTTGTTAATGAAGATGATTCTTTTGAAAAACATCAATTAATTGATACTCTCGAAAAAAACCAGTGGAGTAAAACCAAAACTGCAAAGGAACTGAAGATTGGTAGAACGACCCTTTGGCGAAGAATGAAACAATTTGGAATAATTGATACCGAAGAATAGTTTCATGTTTCATTGATGGAACATTTTGTTTTTACTTCCATAAACACATATTTTACAATAAGTTACCACTTCTTTTAAAAATAATTTTTCTAAAATGGAACAAATTGTTTAAGCATAAAGCCGATAACCCCCTCTTTTAATGACTTTTATTTGGCATCCTAATTGCAAATACTCACAAAACTGAAAAAACTAGGATTAATAATGAAGGAAATTACAAAATACCTCATCATCATGTTATCGCTCATTGTAATTGTATCTGCTTGCAATGAAGAAGAAAAAGATCTTCCCATTACCCCGGGTTCTGGTGGAGAACTAGCTAAAAATAGTTGTGAAGGCTGTCATACGGATTATGATTTATTAAAGCAAGTATATACCCCGGACCCACCCGCAACCGGTGGTCATGGTTGTGGCGGCGATGCACCTCATTATGAACCTTACGATAGAGTAATATTATCTGGCGATGGATATTCGGATTTCAAAAATAGTGTTCACGGAAAACTTGGCTGCGTTACCTGCCATAATGGTATTGAGAATGCCGATGACAAAGATCATGCACATTCCGGTGATTTTATAGCCAGCCCGTCTTTAAATGCCGAAGAAAAATGTGCTTCATGTCATCCGGATGTTGTTGCAAGAACAACAAACAGCACCCATGAGCAAGGTTGGGGACAAAAAAGTATGGTTAGTTTAAGATATGGAAACGGAACCGGACCGGAAGCATTTGCTTCCCTACCTGAAGACTTAAAACACGGTTATGAATCCAACTGTCAAAGCTGCCACGGAACATGTGCTGAATGTCATATAACCAGACCGGCTGCCGGTGGCGGTGGTCTATCCGCAGGACACAAATTTACCAAAACACCTGATATGAGGAAAAATTGCACTACTTGTCATGTTAGTCGTGGTGGACATGCTTATTTTGGTGAAGGAATAGGAACTGTGCCGGATGTTCATTTAACTGGCGCCGGTTATACCTGTATGGAATGTCATTCTAAAAATGAAATTCACGGTGACGGCAATTATTATGATCAACGTTATAAAAATCAGCTAAAACCAGAATGTGAAGACTGCCACACAGATCTTAATAATGCAAACTTATATCACACAATGCACATAAGTTCATTCAACTGCCAAACTTGTCACTCACAAGATTATAACAATTGTGGTAACTGCCATATTGGAACTGATGAAGGGGCAAGAGTTTCGGCCCATTTGAAGTTTAAAATTGGTATGAATCCAATTCCGGATATAAAACCATACAAGATGGCAACTCTAAGGCAATCACTTATGGGAAGAGATAGTTGGGACCAATACGGAGTTGATGATATGTCCAATTTTGATATTCGTCCTACATATAAATATACAACTCCACATAACATAATAAGGTGGACTAAAAGAACTATGGTTGATTCTACTATAGATAGTGGTCACCCGGACTGTGCACAAGCTTGTCATATAATAAAAGATTCCGAAGGAAATTTAATAAATAATCAATATTACTTATTCGAATCGGATTTAGACGATTATGAAATTCCGGCTAATAAAGGAATTGTTGTTGATGGAAAACTTCCTGAAAGCTGGCAAATAAATTAAAGTAAAACTCAATAAATCATATTTCAATAAAATGAAGGGAGCAATAATGAACGAATTAAGAAAATTATTTTACTTACTACTCATAATACCAATTATGTTTGTTAACACCGGATGCAGCGATGATGACGATGGTGGAACAGAGCCGGAAACAATTAATGAAACAGAAGTTTTAGTAAAGTACTTAGAAGCTAATGGAGATCCTGTTAATACATTTGGACAGTATATAAAAACTATAGATGTAAAATCGAATTTAGATTTACAAAGTGATCAATACATTATTGATATCAGATCAGCGGAAGATTTTGCTAATGGACATATTGAAGGAGCACATCAAGTAAATGCTTCTGACGTACTTTCATACTATGAAACAAATAATTTATCATCAAAAGAAAGAGTTACACTAGTATGCTATAGTGGACAAACAGCTGGCTGGGTCGCTTCTTTAATGCACATGGTTGGACACATAAATGTAAAAACTATGTCTTTTGGTATGTCAAGCTGGAACCCAACTACAGCAGCTATGTCTTGGGCTAAAGAAGGAAAAATTAGTAATGCAAAAGCTGGGTTAATGGTAACCGAAGCTACAGCAAAAGCCGCTGCTGGTGATTTACCTACATTTCAAAGCACTGGCGAAACAGAAGGTGCTAATATATTAAGAGCCAGAGTTGAAGCTGTTTTTGCGGAAGGATTTTCACCAGCCGCTGCAATGTCTAACGGATCATTATTTGATACACCAGAAAACTACTATATTGTAAATTATTGGTCATTAGAACATTATAACCAAATGCATATTCCTGGTGCAATTCAATACACTCCACAAGTTGATTTAAATTTGGCTACAAGCTTAAAAACACTTCCCAAAGATAAAACTATTGCTGTTTACTGCTATACCGGTCAAACATCGGCCCACATAGCTGCTTACTTAAGAGTTTTAGGATACGATGCAAAATCAGTACTTTATGGTGTGAATCAAATGGCTCATGACACAATGCCAGGTACTGCATTTGATGAGACACAACATGTATATAATCATCCTTTGGTTCAATAAAAAATAATTAGTATTTTAGAGTCCCACTAAGTGGGACTCTTTTTATATTTATAAAATAGTTTTAGAGTATAAAATGAATGAGATGTTAGGAAATCAGTACTTTATGGCAAGAAATTATATTGCAGCTGCCAGTGTATTTCAAGAAGTACTAAAAGAAGACCCCTCCAACATCAATGCTCGTAAAAAACTAATTATAGCTTTTACTCAAATTGGTAAGTATACTAAAGCAGTTGATCTTTTTTCCAGTTTTATTACTCAAAACATAGATAATATAATTGAAACCGATCCTATTAAAGACGACTGTCCTTGTCCCGAATTAGTTCATAACCTGGAACATTTAACTCAGCATGGGGATGAAAGTTTTACAACTTATGAAGTTTTAGGAATTTTATGGCTTTATTGTGATATTAATAAATCTATTGAATGTTTTAAAAAGGCTTTAGAAATTAAACCAAAAGATGAAAAAGTAAACGCAATTCTTGTAATTTTAAATAAACGACTAACAAAATTATTAACTAATTAATAGATTCTAAAATACAACTCAGTATCAAATAAAAAATCCCACATAATATTTTTACAACACAAATAATATTCTACAACTGAATTCATCAATTTAATTTAATAGTAAACTTGCCTAAATTTAACAAGCCAAAATTAACATTTAGAATAGGATACATAAATGAAACAATTTTTTAAGTTCACATTTGCTTCAATTTTAGGATTTTTTGTTTCAATTTTCATTTTGATGTTTATATTTTTTATGATCACTTTTGCTTTAGCCTCATCTTTAAGCACTGTGGAAACTGTTTCTATTTACGAAAATACAATATTGGAATTGCATCTGAACTATGAAGTTCCTGAAAGATCCAATTATGAACCGCTTGTTAATTTTTCAATTTTTCCTTCAATGGGTAAAACACTTGGTTTAAATGATATTAAGAGAATAATTACACACGCTAAATATGATTATAATATTGAAGGTATTTATCTAAATTTGGATGATTTTTATGTCGGCGGATTAAGTAAAATAAATAGCATTAGGGAAGCTTTAATTGATTTCAAGACTTCTAATAAATTTATTATTGCACACGGAAATCGAATTAGTGAAAAAGCTTATTATTTAGCTACTGTAGCAGATAGTATATTTTTAACTCCGACAGGCACAATGGAATTTGACGGATTTGGAATAGAGGTTTCCTTCTTTAAGAAAGCTCTGGATAAACTAGAAATTGAGCCGCAAATTTTTCAACATGGAAAATATAAAAGTGCAACTGAACCATTTAAATTAGACAAACTGAGTAATGAGAATAAAGAGCAGTTATCCGGTTATTTAAATTCCGTTTATAATAATTATCTATCAAAAATATCCGAATCCACAACTTTAGAAAAAACCGTTCTTAATGATGTTGCTTCAAAATTAAAGATAAGATCAGCCGAAGATTCTGAAAAATTTGGTTTAGTACATTCTCTTAAATATAAAGATGAAGTTGATTCTATAATGTATGGATATATGGATCCAACTATGAAAATTGAAAAGATTAATGCTAAAAAGTATTTTTATTCAATGAACGGAAATAATACATATAGCAAAAATAGGATTGCCGTAATTTATGCGTTAGGCGAAATTGTTAACGGCACCGGTGATGAATACAGTATCGGTACAAAAAATATAATTAATTCGATAAAAAAAGCTCGGGATAACAACCGAATAAAAGCAATTGTAATGAGGGTCAATTCACCTGGCGGATCTCCACTAACCTCCGATATGATTTGGCGTGAAATTGAAATTGTCTCCAAAGAAAAGCCTTTTATTGTTTCAATGGGTGATATTGCTGCTTCCGGAGGATATTATATTTCGTGCAATGCTGATAAAATTGTTGCTGAACCAAACACACTTGCTGGCTCAATTGGAGTTTACGGAATTATTCCAAATACTAATGTATTCTTCGAAAATAAACTAGGTATTACATTCGATAGAGTTGAAACCGGAGATAATTCCAGCTTAATTACAATTACTACCCCACTAAGCAAAACTCAAAAATTATACATTCAAAAACAAATTGATGATATTTATCACGATTTTGTAACCAGGGTTTCGGATGGAAGAAATTTGAGTTATGAAGAAATTGATAAAATTGCTAACGGCAGAATTTGGAGTGGAATTGAAGCAAAAAATATAGGTTTAGTGGATACATTGGGTGGATTGGATTTGGCACTTAAAATTGCTGCAAACAATGCTGGTATAGAAAACTATAAAATAGTTGAATATCCGGCGCAAAAAGAAGCTTTTGAAAAGATTTTTGAATTATTTAAAGGGAAAATAGGAACTAGTTATACAGAAATTTTCTCAGAATATCCGCTGAATCAAATCAATAAGTTAAAGGAAGCACTAAAATATACCGGTATTCAGACAAGGCTTCCTTTCGAATACGAAATTTATTGATAAAGATATTCTGAAGCTATATAAACTCTGTATATATTACCTTTATTATCTTTAGCGATTCCATCACCAATTCTACGCTGAAAATCAATTTTATAGAATATTAGTTCTATTACCAATTTATTTTCTGAAAGAATTACACCATTACCCATTGGCGATATTTGTGAATTTTTTGAAAAACCATATAGTTCCGGGAAACTTTTTTTTATAAAATCTTCTGAATATTCTTTTTTTTGACCATCTTCACCAACTTTTTTATTAATGAATTTTTTGATAGTCAAGGAGTTATGTTCAATATGGTTAGGATATGAAGGTCTGGATCTTACCGGACCTATTAAAGAAAATTCACCCTCTATTTTTTCACCACTCTCTAGCTCACCAAAAATTTGCCCATTACCATTTCTAATATCATCTATCTCAAAAGTCATTTTTGTAGCTTTCGATAGATCATATAGTTTTAATTCAGAATACAATTCTTGCTTAAGCTGGGTTTGCGTATAACAACCATGTAATAATAGTACAAAAACTAAAATAATTACCTTACTAAAATTGACTAACAATTGCATAATATCCCTCTAGAACTTATTTAAGATCGGAAACTATTATAAAAAAATTCCAAACTGAGCAGATTATTCTTAATAAATTTCCAATTAAATAATACTACTCAATTTGGAATACAGTGGGTAACTTAAGTTAAATTAATAGTAAAACTTAAAACCAATTCTTGCCATTAATCCACTCATATCAAAAACTCTCTCCAATTTTCTTTTGTAACCAACAACAGGATCATCAATTTCATAAGTCCAACTTGGCTCTGAAGCATGGTAAGTTAGTTCGGCTATAATATCAGATTTTCTGCCAAATTGGAAAGCTACACCCATTCCTAAACGCCAATTAAAATCAAAAGCAGCGTCAAATTCATCTTCATCAGGAAACTGGTAATCTCTATAAAAAATTAACAATCCTTCAACCCCTATACCTCCTGTAACGTATGCTGATACTCTTGGCCCCATAGGGAATTTTGCTCTCATATTAAATAGTACCGGTATACTATGAAGATTAGTTTTTGCTCTAATTTCATTTAATTCCGATTCAAAAAATCCATAATAATCATTATATTCGGAAACCAAGGCTTGGTCGACATAATCTTTGTGGAACCAATCTACACTCCAACCAATATCAAAATTTCGATCTATAAATTTTCCACCTTCATAACCTATCACAAAACCACTTTCTGTTGCACTTGGGCTAAAACTTCCTAATTTTATAGTAGCTGATCGATGTTGGGCAAAGATTGATGAATAAATAAAAATTAATATTATTGTAATAACTATTTTTTGCATAGATACCTCGTTCAATAAATAATATTCTGAATGAGTCAATCTTAATGCCACAAAAAAGTGTGATTTTTGGTTAAAATTAGACGGTCCGTTTTAAGATTTGTATAGCAAAGGCTACATTGACTAAAAAAAACAACATTTTTTGAAAGTGTATTTAGATAATTCCTAAAGAGATTGCAACGCCTAATAACATCAACATTATTCCAACAACTAAATGAATGGTATCGAATGTGACTTTATCCAGCAAATATTTGCCAATAGATGTCCCAACAAAAGCAGCCACAATTCCAGTTATTATTAAATAGTTGAATTCGGAAGTTTGAAAAATTTTTGAATCAAAACTCAAAAAGGTGAGGCCATAAACCAATAGCCTAACAATATCTATGACTATGGCTGAGAGAACCATTGTTCCTATAAAGGATTTTTTTTCTAACCCGGCATGCGTAAGAAAAGCAGTTCTTAATGCACCTTGGTGTCCCGAAATACCTCCAAAAAAACCTGATAACATTCCTCCAATAGGAATCATTTTATTACTAAAATTTATCCTTTTAAGAAAAGGGACCAATTCGAAAAAAGCAAAAACAACCATTAAAAATCCAATCGTTAAATTAGCCGGAGTAATAATATTAGTTTTTCCCAAAAATGAATATTCCAATAGAGCTGATTGATTACTAAAATAACTTAAAAGCATAGCCCCAAGCATTGCCGTGAATGCAGCAGGAATAGTAAATAGAAAGACCACTCTTAAATTAGCATGTTTACCCATCAAAAAACCTTTATACAAATTATTGGCTAAATGTACAATAGCTGTGGCAGCTATAGCAATTTCGATTGGGAAAAATAGTGCAAATGCAGGCATTAATAGTGTGCCTAAACCAAATCCGCTAAAAAAGGTTAGACCGGCAACTAATAGGGCAACAACAGCAATAATTAGTATGTCCATATATAAAGATAGCTAAGCTAATTCAAAAAAAAAAGATTGCTACTTTTCTTGATCTTTTTCCATATAAATGATGTTATATTTAGATATAAGTCTATGAAGTGATCTTCTGTCAAGACCACAAGCAGCGGCTGTTTGAGAAATGTTTCCTTTATATTTTTTCAGATGATATGTAAGATAATTAGTTTCAAATTCTGCTATTGATTGTTCTTTCGCATCTTTATATTGTAAATTAATTATATCACGTAATACATGAGCAGTATTTTTATTTATATATTTAGGTAAATCCCCAGCTTGGATAACACTTGATGAGCATAAATAATACGCTCGTCCAATCAAATTTTGTAGTTCCCTTACATTTCCCGGCCATGGATAACTTTTTAGTAGTTCTTTAGCTTCCGAAGAAAAATTCTTAATCGGTTTGTTTTCCTTTTCGCATAAACTCCTTAAATAATATTCCATTAAAGGCATGATATCATCTACTCTATCTCTTAATGGAGGAATAACAATTTGCATTGTATTCAATCTATAAAAAAGATCTTTTCTGAACCTACCTTCTTCAACCTCTTTCTCTAAATCCTTATTAGTAGCAGCAACTATTCTTACATCAATTGATATTTCTTTTTGCCCCCCAACTCTCCTAATTTTTCTGTCTTCTAACATTCTTAATAATTTAATTTGCAGTGGATGGCTCATATCACCAATTTCATCAAAAAAGAATGTCCCTTGATTAGCAAATTCTAAAAGACCTGGTTTAGTTTTTACAGCCCCGGTAAATGCTCCCCGCTCATGTCCAAATAATTCACTTTCAAATAAATTTTCCGGTAGTGCACCACAGTTTACAGGAACAAAAGGTTGATCATTTCTATTGCTTAATTTGTGAATTACTCTTGCAATAAGTTCTTTTCCGGTTCCGCTTTCGCCAGAAACTAAAACATTCATCATTTGAGGAGCTATTCTTTCAAGAATATTAATTACTTCAGTCATTTGTTTACTTCTGTAAATAATTCCTTCAGTTTCTATTACTTCTCCATCATTTCTTCTTTTAAATTTCTCGTTTTTACCAATAGCTTTTTCAAGACAATTGAATAATTTTTTAGAAGTAAATGGTTTTTCTATAAAATCAAAAGCTCCTAGTTGTATCGCTTCAACACTTGCCTCTATGGTACCATATCCGGAGATCATAATAATTTTGGTATCCGGAGAATTTACCTTTGCACTTTTAAGTATATCAATACCAGAAATCTCATTCATTTTTAAATCTGTAATAATGATTTCGTACTTATTATTTTTAATCATTTCCAAAGCAATTTTCGGATTCTGCATAGGAGTCACATTATAATCGTGATTGCTTGAAATAATTTTCTCCAAGCCGATGAGCATTTCCTTTTCGTCGTCAATCAATAGAATATTAATCATTTTACCTCACTACTAAAAGTTATTGTGAAGGCAGTACCCTCACCTACTTTGCTTTCACATTTTACAGTAGCATTGTGGTTTTTACAAATATTTTCTACAATGTACAAGCCCAAACCAGTACCTTTATCTTTCTCCTTATTAGTGTAAAATGGAGAAAATATCATTTTCAAAGATTCTTCATCAATACCAATTCCATTATCTTCAATTTTTAACTCAGCTTGAGAATTTTCATTTTTCGAAATGCAAATTTCAATGTTACCACCCTCGGTATTTGCATCTAAGGCATTACTAACTAAATTTAATATCACTTGTTCCAGCTGATTCGGATCTCCATAAACAATAGCTTTATTTGTTTCAAAATTTTTACCAATAGATATTTTTTTCTTTACTGCTATTGGTTGTAACATTTCAATGATGCTATCAACTAAACTAACAAGATCAATATTATTGAATTTTTTAGATAATTTTTTACTATGCTTCAAAATATTTCTTGTAATCTTAGATATCTTTTCTATTTGATTATTTATTACCTCTAGATCGCCTGTTAAGTTTAATGGTAAATTAGCATTTTCAGCTTCATACAGTAAATAATCTGCGCGAGACATAATTATTGCAGAATGGTTATTTATGTCATGTGCCATTGTTGCAGTTAGTTCTCCAAGTGTAACCATCTTATCAGCCCTTTGTAATTGATCAAAGTGCAACTCATCAATTTTTTCCCGAGAATATTTTAACTCTTCAACCATTTTATTAAAGTGATTATGTAAAATCGAAAACTCATCATTTCCCCTGACAGATAATTTAATATCAAGATTTCCGGCTTCAATTGAATCGAGTGCAAACATACATTCACTTAATGGTTCATTAATATATTTATTGAATAAGTAATAGAATCCATAAGCAAGTATCAAAATTAATGCAATTCCCAAAAAAATCATATGGAATGAACCGGTGTAATATTTGATTTCAGCTTTTGTAAAATCAGTGTCTACATCCAGATAAGAAATAATCGCATTTTCTTTGTGACATGATTGGCACCTTTCTTCAACAAGAATTGGCTGAATTGCTTTATAAGCATTGCTAATTTTGTCAAGATAAACCTGCCTATCGATAATATTTGGTATTTCTTTTTCTATATGTCCAGAGTCAATAACATTTATTTCATTACCAATTTCAAAAGAATGATTGGAGTACTTAATTATTCCGTTTTCATTAAATATCCTAATGTGATCAATAGAAGCCTTGTCTGATATTTGTTCAACAATTTTTTGTATACTTTTTTTATCTCCTTTCATCATCGACTCATTAAGACCATTAATCATTAAATCAATAGCTGCTTCAATCATTATAACAGATCTCTCATGAAAGTTTCGATTTACCTGTTCCAATAAAAAACCTACTGGAATCCCTATACTAAGGATAATTAAAATGAGAGAGAAAATGATGAATTTGCTTTTAATTGTGTTAAACATATTATCCTAAATTGAAGAATAGAAATTGTAAAAGTATTTGAGACTTTAATGTCACAGAGAGACTTTAATGTCACACAAAATTTAATTAATTACCATAAGAATTAATTTTAAATTTAATTTAAGAAATAATCATCCATAAAAAAATATTGAATCCAGCTCAAAATCTAATTATTTCAATATTCTTACTATAATAACATAGATTTGTCCTAATATTTTAATTTTGGTATAAGATTTGAGAATTAATAATTAATTATGATGAAGATATTATTAATATCAATTGACCAAACCATAAAATTTTTCACAGAAAAAAATTATCAAAATCCAGAGTATCAATTTATAACTTTCAATTCTACCACAGATCCGTTGGATATTATGTCACAAATATGTTGTGTCAATCCATCCATTCTTATACTTGATGATGACTTTATTACACCGAATTCAATACGTTTATTAAAATCAATAAAGAAAGTAAATCCAAAACTCACAATAATTTTTATCACTTCAAATACCAGCTTAGAACTTGGCAGGGAAATTTATTCAATAGGTGTAAAATTCTACATTATGAAACCGATATTGGAAAACGAATTTAAAGAATTTTTAAGTTCAGCTAATAAGTGCGTTGAAGAATATAAATATTAGCTAACCAAATAGGAGAGAATTTATGTTAAAAAAAATCACTATCACATTAATTTACTGTTTTCTGCTTTCGATATTCGTGAATGCTCAAACAGTGACCTTAACCACTTACGGAGTATCGCCAAGAGATGCAGCTGCCGATACTACTGATGTATTTGATCTGGCTTACAACGGCCTTCAAAATGTAGGGGTAGGAACAAAGGTTTATTTAGTCTTACATGATGAGGATGGCTCAATCCCAGTCCTACCTACTTGGACAATTATTGATAGGCCAGATGGAACTTCCGCAGATGTTTTAGGAGAAACATCAAGATTGGGTTCCGATAAAATTATTAAACCCCTTACACCAACTATTTCAGGTAGATACATAATTTCAGTAAATTTAGACGGTATTGATTATAGTATCACAATCAATGCGGGAACATATGTAGGCGCAGAAATCGGCACAAAAAATTGTGTTAGCTGCCATAATAGTTCCGCATTTAATTATGTCTATGATGAATACAAAATGACAGGTCACGCAGATATGTTCAACAGAGCAATGGATGGAACTTTAAGCTCTCATTATGGACCAAATTGTGTTTCCTGCCATACGACTGGCTATGATACTACTGCGGCTAATGATGGATTTGATGACAGGGATTTTGTATACCCAATGGGACCAGATTCTTTAAATACAAATACCTGGGATAGCCTCTTAGTTAATTCCCCGATGGCAATGCAGCTTGCAAATATTCAATGCGAAGCATGTCATGGACCGGGAAGTGGGCATGATGGTGAACTTGATGATTTCAAAATGCAAAAAACTTTATCATCTGATAATTGTGCAATTTGTCATGATTCCGGGACACACCATGTATATCCTGCTCAATGGGATGTTTCAGCTCATGCAGATTTAGAAGCACCATACACAAGATCTTCATGCGCACCATGCCATAATGGAGCCGGATTTGTTGCTTTTATTCAAAGCGGAAAACAAAATTTAACTGCTGATATGCCCGAAAACGTAAATATTACATGCGCTACATGTCACGATCCCCATGAAGCAAAAAATGCGCATCAGTTAAGAACTTTAGAAGGAAGATTATTCGATGGAACTGCCTCCGGCGGCGAAGGAACAGAAATTACTGAAGGTGGGCTTGGAACATTATGTATGAACTGTCATAAAAGCAGGAGAGATGGTATAGACTATTCTACAAATTATTTAGACCATATAAGCTCTCATTATGGACCACACCATGGGCCACAAGCAGATATGTTAATGGGATTAAATGTTTATACCTATGAAAAGGAACTTCCCTCATCTAACCATTATGGCGCTCTAGAAAACACATGTGTTACATGCCATATGACTCCCGGACATGTTGACGAAGATAATCAAGTTATATTGGCTGGCGGTCATTCTTTCAGAATGAGTACTCCTGATAGTGTTGATAACGTAGAAGCATGTACAAGTTGTCATGAAGGATTTGGAACTGATTTTGCAGATATTATGTTCTCTGTAAATGGAACTAAAGACTTAGATGGTGATGGTACGGAAAGTGGTTTACAAGTTGAAGTTCAAGGATTACTAGATAGTATTAAATTGTTACTTCCTCCATTGGATTCTTTAAGCGTTAACACAATTGATTCAACTTGGACTCCTGCTCAGGGAATTGGATATTATAATCATGAATTCGTAAGAGAAGATAAGAGTCTAGGAATTCACAACCCTGCTTTTGCCGTTTCTTTACTGCAATCAGTATTAGATGATTTAAGAGGGACTACAACTCCAACCTCTGATAATTATTACGCTGGAAATGTTGAAGAAAATTGTGCAACTTGTCATGAATCGGAATCATTGGGTGGAACACAACTTACGAAATGGAAAGAAACTAAGCATGCAATTGCTCAAGATTCTATAGCATTTTTAGAGGTGTACTGCCTCGAATGTCATAACACAGGATATGATCCGGAAATTGTAAATGGTGGTGCCGATGAATATGTAGCAGTTGATACTACTGCTACATTTGGTTGGGTTGTAACTGATGCCGACAATTGGGATAGAGTAAATAATGTACAATGTGAAGCATGTCATGGTCCATTGGGACAATCAGATGGCTCACTTGTTGGAAGCCATAGTAGTCAAGCTGTGATGGATTTATCATCAGAAAGCTGTGGTACTTGTCATGAAGGGAGTCATCATCCAACATATAGTAATTGGTCAGAATCAAAACATGCTGTTGCTAAGTTTACTTCTATTCCTGGCGCATTTGAATGGATTGCATCAAATCCAGGATGTGCTGGATGCCATACAGCAGAGGGATTCTTACAATTTTTGCAATCTGAAGAACTAGAACCTCACGTAGAAGCTCCAGGTGCTGAAGGCAATGATATAACTTGTGCTGCTTGTCATGATCCTCATGGAGGTCCATTTGAAGGACAACTAAGAATGGCAGCTGATGAATTATGCCAAAAATGCCATAACCCTGAATATAACCCTGATGAAGTTGGTGAGCCTGATGGAAGTGCTGTTCACCATTCTACAGCTTGGATGTTAGAAGGTAAAGGAGGCTATGAATACGAAGGGTTCACGTACGAAAAATCAAACCATGTGTTAGTTGTTGAAAAAAAATGCGTTACTTGCCATGTTGTAATGACTCCTTATGAAAGTGAAGAAATCCCTGCATTCACTGGACATACGTTTGAACCACAAGGTATAATATGTGTAGATTGTCATACTGCATTCGATCCTGAAGCCGGCAATTTTGATTGGCATGGTGTTCAGACAGAAATTGATAGCCTATTGCAAATTCTTGGAGATAATTTAGTTGCAGCATCTGCTTCAGATTCATCATCAAATAATTTCTATAGGGCATTATTTAACTATGAATTTGTTAGTGCCGATGGCAGCCGTGGTGTTCATAATACTAAATATGCTAGGGATCTTCTAACTTCCTCAATAACTAATTTTACTCCAACTGATGTTGAAACTGAAGAAGGTTTACCAATAGTATATAATTTGGAACAGAACTATCCAAATCCATTTAATCCAACAACAACGATCAAATTTTCTATTCCAAATGCATCAGAAGTAAAAATTACAGTATTTGATGCAATTGGTAGAGAAGTTGCAGTTCTTGTTAACAAACAAATGAATTCCGGAAATTATTCAATTACTTGGAATGCCGGTAATGTTTCATCCGGAATATATCTCTACAAAATTGAAACAGGAAGCTTTGTTGATGTTAAGAAAATGATTTTACTCAAGTAGTCTCCTCTATGTGAATAATAAAAACCCGGCCATTGTGGTCGGGTTTTTTATAATTATCAATATCCCTTAAAACTGTGACATTAATGTCACAGTGTGGCAGAATTCCCTCATAGACAATTTATAGTTACTTTTTTATTTAGTTTATTGAAATATTAAAATAGCTCAAAAAACTTATAAACAAACTAAAACAACTTAATTTAATCTGTTGCTTGAATTAGATAATAAACTCTCCTTATTCTTTTTTATGGCATAACAATTGTAATGTAAATATAAATTTCATTCCCAATTATATAGGAGGAGCAAAATGCTCAAAAAATTAACTATAACGATCATTTTTTTATTAAGCTGTTTGGCTGCTACACAAGCTCAAAGCTTAAATTTAAATACATTTGGACAATCTGACCGTGATGTTGCAATTGACACTCTAGATATGTTTGATGTAGCCTATGACGGACTACAAAATGTAGGTGTAAATAGTAAGGTTTATTTAAAAGCTTCATTAGACAGTGCCTTTACAAGTCCTAATTGGACATTTCCTACCAAGCCAGCAGGTTCAAATTCTTCATTATCTGAAGCACTTGTTGTAGATGATATGAACCAAATAGTCGCTTTTACTCCAGACGAAACTGGAACGTATGTTGTAGAATTTAGCCAAGGGGACGGAGATATTGTAACAATCACGATTAATGCAGGTACTTATTTAGGTGGTGCAAGCTGTTCAGGTTGCCACTCAACTCAAGATACAAAATGGCAAGGCACTGGTCATGCAACTACTTTATCAAGTGAACTGAAAGGTGAAGGAAGTGATCACTTTGCTTCTTACTGTGTGAGCTGTCACTCAACCGGTTATAACGCAAATGCAGATAATGAAGGTTTTGATGATAGAGATTTTGTATTCCCAGATACTTTAAGTGAAGCAGCTTACCAAGCTGTATTAACTAATTCTCCTGAAGCTATGAAATTATCAGATGTACAATGTGAAGCCTGCCATGGTCCCGGAAGTGAGCATAATGGTAGTACTTCAGATTCAAAAATAGTAAGCAGTTTATCATCTGATAATTGTGCAGTTTGTCATGATTCCGGTGTTCATAATGTTTTGCCAGCTCAATGGGATGTTTCACGTCATGCTAATCCATTATTTGCTGGTTATGCTGGTAATAGAAGTGGGTGTGCAACATGTCATAGTGGCTCAGGATTCGTTGCTACCTTAAAAGGTGAAACTGAAGTGCCTGCTGCAACACCTATCACATGTGCAACATGCCATGATCCACATGACGCTACAAATACACATCAATTAAGAATTGTTGAAGTATCTCTATCAAATGGAACTGAAGTTACCGGCGGCGGAAGCGGACAATTATGTATGAATTGCCATAAGAGTAGAAGAGATGGAGATGATTATACAACGAATTATCTTGCTAATTTGAGCAGCCATTTTGGACCACATCATGGACCACAAGCAGACGTATTATTAGGCGATAACTTGCCAACATTCGGGAATGAACTTGGAAAAACCAATCACTTTGGTATTCTAGATAATGCTTGTGCAAGTTGCCATATGAAAGTAACAGAAAATGTTGATGGAGAAGGCAATGTAATTCTAAGCGGTGGTCATACTTTTAGTATGCAAACTCCAGATGGAGAAGACAATGTAGATGCTTGTGCTCCATGCCATTCATTCGACTCATTTGAAGCTGTAGAATTCGAATCCAATGGAACAAAAGATCTTGATGGTGACGGAACTGAAGAAGGATTACAAATAGAAATTGCCGGTATGTTAGAAAGTATTGCAATGTTAATTCCACCTGTAGATTCACCGGACATAGGCGTTATTGACTCTACCTGGACATTAACTCAAGCTCAAGGTTTCTATAATTATGATGCAATTTTAGAAGATAGAAGTGGTGGTATTCATAATCCTAAATTTGCTGTAGAATTATTACTAGTGACTTTAGCTGAATTAGAAAATTCAGTAGGTGTTGAAAAAACAGATATGCTACCGATTGTGTATTCTTTAGAACAAAATTATCCAAATCCATTTAACCCAACTACTGTAATCAATTTCTCAATTCCTAAATCCGGAAATGTACAATTAACTATTTTTGATGCTTTAGGTAGAGAAGTAGAATTATTGGTAGATCAAAAAATGGATGCTGGTAATTATAACGCTGATTGGAATGCAACAAATTACGCAGCCGGAATTTATTTTTACAGTATACAAGTCAATGACTTCGTTTCAACAAAAAAGATGGTATTACTTAAGTAGTTACTCCTTATAGTGATGTAAAAAAACCCGGCCAAATGGTCGGGTTTTTCTTATTCTAACTGTTCCATTAGCATAATAATTGTTACTTCAAACCAATTCCAATGACTAACACCAGGAAGAGAATAAATAACATGACTTTAGGCAAAAGATGAGAATTGAAAAAACTATTATAAATAATTTTCTCCTCTCTAAAAGAATAAATCAAGGAAACTATTAGTATAACTATACCAACAATTGATATTACAGAAGCTTGGGTAATTGGTTTCGGAATATTGCTGTTAGAAAAAGTTAGTGTCAAATAATTCTCTCCTAACAGATCATTTATACTTTTAGGTAAAAATTCAACCCAGGTATTTAATTTTGCCAGTGCTTTAATTAAATGTCCGGCAGAAATAATGATGACAGTAGGCAAAACTAATTCTCTCCAAACTTCAATTAATTTAGTTTTTTTTCCTTTCAATTTTGAACTAAAGCCAAGAATTATCCACATAATCAATGGGAATACGCCAATTGTCCATATCCCTTTTACAATTCCAGCCCAATCATTTAATCCAATAAGCCGGGTAAAATAATTAGGGATAACCAAAAATATTTCCTTAGCAGTTTTCCATTCTGTAGTTAATTCATAAGTAACAAAGCCAGAAACTAAAATAATAAAAAGGGTTAAGGGCACACTGGCTTTTTCTTCTCTAGCATCATTTCTATTAAATGGTTTTCTTAACAATAGTTGCATGTTGTCCGGTTTACAAGATTTAATACACTGCCCGCAAACCAGGCAATCTTTATTTGAGTTTAGCTTTGGAGGATTTAATAAACTCGGGCAACTTCTAGAATCAAAATTATTTTTATTACAAGCCAGAATACAATCCTTACCGGTACATTCCTTACAAGTTGCCCCATCGCTAGCTCTTACTGATATCACTCCCCCTCTTCCATAAGCATTAAGAAGCATCCCGATGGGGCAAAATCCCCTACAAAAAGTTCTATTTTTAAAAAAAACCCCGATAAAAATAGAGGTTGTTAGCAAACCAACTAAAAAAAATGAAGTATAAGCAGGGATTCTATGTAAATGAAATCCCGAAATCAATAGTTGAATTAAGGCATAAAGAAAAACAATGACCGCTCCATCACTGACCCATTTTTTCAAAGATTTCTGTCTAACACCAATTCTTCTACCTATTCTTTCAAAAATATTTGAAACAAATTCTAAAGGACATACAATGCACCAAACTCTACCCATTGTTACAGCAATCCAAATCATTAATGGCCACCAAATACCCCAAATGGATAGTGTAACAATATTTGATTTAGCAAATAGTTTATCGTTTACGCCATCCGGAGTGTAAACTTGCCAACCAATTATTATTAACATTAAAAAAAAACACAACAATGCAATTTGAAATACATAAGGAAAACCTTTCCACCTAATCAAAGAACGGATCATCTTTTTGTTTAATAAATCAATCCCCTTTGAGTCAGTTGAAATATATTTCTTTATTCCGTCTTTCATGTTGATATGGAGCTAGCTGTATTTAAAATTTTAATTCAAGGATGTCTTTCTGAAGATAAATAGTTACAAAAAAGCCTGACCACATTGGTCAGGCTTATTAGAAAACATTCAAACAATATTTATTTCATTAGAAGCATTTTCTTAGTTTGAACAAAATTATCAGTTTCTAAACGATAGAAGTAAATACCGGAAGCAAAGTTTGATGCATTCCATCCCGTTATATAGTTACCAGAATTTTTATGGGAATTAACTAATACATCGACTTGCTCACCAACTGAGTTATAAACAGCGATTTTTACAAATCCACTCTCAGGCACTGAGAAGTTAATAACTGTTGTTGGGTTAAATGGGTTTGGATAGTTTTGCGAAAGATTAAACTCTTTAGGTACATTAAGATCAACCAAACCAACTGAAACCGGATCTCCTTGCCACCAGACACCATTTGGACCATAATAATAAAGTAGGCTATCAGCTAAATCTTGTTGCGCATGACCACCCCAATCTGTAAAATCATTCACTGTAACATTGGTTCCGAAATCTGATGCTTCTACAACATTCGTATTGCCATGACAACTTACTGCACAAGAGTTAGGCATATTAAATACTTTTGTTTTTTCTGGAGAGAGAACTTCAAAAGTATGTCCATGAACATCATAAGCAATTGCTGATTTTGAAGTCTTTGCCATATGACAGCTTACACAATTAGAATTTTCATAACTGTGGTTTGTATGTGCAGAAACTATTGCACCGATTGCATCAATATTATTACCATAGTCAGCAACCATTTCTGTTGAAATATCTTCAAATGCTCCATGAGTTGCATGACAAGATAAACATAATGTATTGTTTGCAGCAGCTGTTGCTATTGTTATATCCGCACCAAGAGAATCCGTTTCAATTACTTCAGCTCTAATATGATGTAAAACTTCGTTATGAACATCATGACATTCATGACATGAAACTTGGTGGAACTGGAAGGAAGGTTTACTACTTTCATATAAATCCCAGAATTGTTGATGGTGTTTAGATGATGTTACATCATCTCCCCAGTCACCACCACCATCTGTATAAATGGGTTCAACCATGTCACCAACATTCCAACCAACTAGGTTTTCATCATCAAATGGAAATCCAAAAGTATTATTTGGTTTACTTTTTCCTCTGGAGTGGCACATTCCGCAAAGATTATTTGCTTGATCAGCTGTTAAGTTTGCAGGATTAATAATTTTTGTTTTATCACCTGAGGTGGCGTGCTCACTACCAGGGCCATGACATCTTTCACAGGTTGTATTAATTTGATCGAGAGCTCCATCTCCGTCAATATCAAATACATTTACCATTCCAGCATAGTCTTCATCATTGTCATGAGGTGCGCCCTTCATTAACCATTCACCATTAGCATCTTGCCAAAGTTCTAGACCATTAGAGTGACATCCGGAACAATTTTTTGCAATATTTCTACTATTGCCGGCAATATCAGCTAATCCTGTAGCTGAAGTATATTTTGGAGTATTTCCATCATACCAATCACTTCCATGATAAACAACATATTCTTTAGTTACTTCATTATACTGAACCGGAGAAACATAATAACCATTGGAAAAACCTTCACTTGTTTCTACTTTCATCATATATCTTTGTTTGTACAAACCACTACCACCATATGTCATAAATACTTTATGAGTAACATCGCCCATAGTTATTGTATAACCATCTGCATCACTGTAAGCAAGAATAGGTGCATTGGGTTTATATACATCAAAGTTACTTGTTATCTCATTAAAATTTAATCCATCTATAAAATCGTCAATTCCATTTTCATCATAGTCATTGACAACTCCATAAAGATCTTCCATTGATCGGGAAGAGTCAAGTACCGCCGTGTAACCGTTAGCATGCATTGAGGTTCTCCACCCTGTTTGATCACCTAGACCAACATTATTATGACAGGACAAACATTTTTCCGGTCCTACATAATCCTGGGCAATCAAATTAAATCCAGCAAGTAATACAATACTCAATACAAAAAGTATATGTTTTTTCATTGCTACTCCTATTGAATTTGTTAGTTAATAAAATCGTATAAGATAAAAGTAACACATATGTCTTATTTAAGCACTAAAACAATTATTAATAATTTTTCATATTTGTTCACATGATTTAATTGTTATAAAAACGTATTTTAGACCAATAATTTGACTTATTATGAAAATATTAATTGCAGAAGATGAAAAGTTTATTGCTAATTCTTTAAAAAAGAATTTTGAAGAGGAGGGATATTCAGCAGAAATTGCTAAAAATGGCGAACAAGCCCTGGAGATGGCTTCCGAGTGTAATTATGATGTTATTTTGCTCGATTGGCGAATGCCCAAATTAAGTGGAATTGAAGTTTGTAAAATCTTAAGAAAATCTAACTTTAATAAACCCATAATACTTCTTACAGCTCTTACTGATATATCCAACAAAATAGAAGCCCTAAATTTTGGTGCAGATGATTATATTACAAAACCATTCTCCTTTGAAGAAGTTCTTGCAAGAATTTCCGCAGTAAGTAGAAGATATAATACTTTTTCAAGAACTGTCACATTCGGTGATATTGAATTAAATTTATTTACGAGAATATTAAAAATTAATAATGAAAATATTAAGCTCTCTGAAAAGGAATTTGATTTATTAAAATATCTGATCGATAATAAGGGACAAATTCTTGATAAAGAAAGACTCTGTAGAGACGTATGGGATCTTCCTTTTACGCCTGATACAAATATTGTGGAAGTTACAATTAAGAAACTAAGAAAAAAGCTTGAAGTAGACACAGAAAAGAAATTTATTAGAACAATATACGGTGAAGGTTATCTTTTTATCGTTGAATAAATGAAAAAGCCATTAATAACAAGTAGTATACAAAGAATTGCTATTTGGAATGCAGGTGTAATGCTTGGATTATACATTACCCTTTCCGTGTTTACAATTCTAATTTTAAATTATATATTAATTGATGACATAGATTCACGATTACGTCATGAACTGGAACACATTTATAATGCAATTCAAACAATTGATGATTCTGTAATAGTAGTTTATCCGAGAGAATTAGAAGAACCTGATCTGAAAACAGTGACTGAAGATCCATTCTTTTTACAAATATATGATTTAGAAGGAAAAATATTTGTAAAAAGTGGAAACTTGGATAATTACTACGAAATATTATTAGGATTCCCTAATAAATTTGATCCTTATTATTATGAGGATTTCTTTATACAAGAAATTAGATTACGAACTATATACAAACCTCTGATAAATCAGGAACAAAAACTAATAGGATATTTACAACTCTCAGCAATTCATTCTAGTTTTAACAGAATAATTAAAAGTGTATTTTGGTTTAATGTAATTGCTCTGCCGATTGTGATTTTAGGTATTATTCTACTTAGTATTTTTCTGGCGAAAAAAAGTTTCAATCCAATTAATAAGATAATAAACTTAGCAAATTCAATATCAGCAACAAATTTAAGTAAACGATTAGAATACCCGGCCGAACCGGAAGACGAACTTGGAAAATTAAAAAGCACCCTTAATTCACTATTTGATAGACTAGAAAATCAAATAAACGAAATCTCTCAATTTACAGATAATGCTTCTCACCAATTAATGACACCCTTAACGACAATTAAAACAGAATTGGATTTTATATTAAAGAGAGACAGGACAACAGCCGAGTATAAAGAAACTTGTAATGTTCTTCAAGCACAAACAGATAGAATGATCAGTATGGTAAAAACAATGTTAATCATGTCTAGGGGTTGTAACGAATGCAGCGATAATTCAAATGTATTTAATTTATCGAATTTAGTAAAAAAGGATATTGCAAATATTTATTCATCAAATAATGTTCAATTCCAGATAGAAGAAAATATTTATTTGAGAGGAAAATCTGACTACTTTTCAATAGCCATCCAAAATTTAATCAACAATGCCATAAAGTATTCTCATAAAGATTCAAAAGTATCTGTGGTTGCAACAAATATTGAAGATAAATTAAATTTAAGTGTAATTGATAATGGAATTGGAATTGAGACTGAGGAAGAAAAAGGCAAAATATTCCAGAGGTTTTACAGGAGCGATACAGATTTTGTAAATAAAGTTAATGGCTATGGACTGGGCTTAAGTTTAGTAAAATCTGTTGTTGAATCAATGGGTGGTAACATTAAAGTTCTTGATAATAGACCAAAAGGAACTATTTTTACAATAACAATTCCTTCGCTAAAACTTTCCTAGGGATCATAAAAACTGATCCCTAGAATGAAAATATTTATGCTTCTTTTGTTCTTTTAATAGCAGATAGAATGAACCCTATAACCATTAATATAACGCCGGTCCAAACAAGATTAATGAATGGTTTAACACTTGCTTCAATAGATAAAACTTCCGGTTGAACTTCTGCAATTGTTTCATCATTCCCACTAATATTTTTTAGAACAAGGCTTACCGAACCACTGGCATCTAGGTTGGTCATTTCGACTAATAAATCTAATTCATCTATTTTAGCAGAAACATATTTCCTATTGCCGTTATCACTTTCCATTTTGGGTTCTATTTTATAAGTTTTTCCATAGCCATCTACAGTTAAATTAGCACCAATGGAAAAACTACCTCCACCCATCATTGCAGACATTGCGTCTTGTGGAAAATTAAAACTATCGAATATTACTTTATTTCCTTTATGATCAACACTTTCACCTTTACGCAAGGTAACACTTCTACCAGCATGATTGTGTTTTTGGCCACCGCCATCTTCATAGCTTAAAGGCGTTACATAAAAGTCCCTTGTAAACATATTCCATATGGCTGGTTCTCTCATCAAACTGTTATTTATAGAGGATACATACATAACCGGTGCAACTATTGAAGAAGACCCATTTTTTTCAACTTTTATGTTAAAAGCATATTTTTCACCATTTTCAACTGGTTGGTAGCCTTCAAAAGTAAGATCGTAACCAAATATACTTGTTGTTTTCCCTTTTTCCAAATCAAGCGAATCTTGAGATGAAAATCCACTGGTTGCTACCACACCTAGAAGAAATAATGCAATACCAATATGTGCTACATAGGCCCCAATATGAGTAGCCTTTTTTCGTGCAATCTTGTAAGCAATTTCAAAATTTACAACTATTGAGAATATTGCAGAAAGCGACAGTAGTATTAACATTAGATTATATACACTTCCCCAAAGAACTAATATAACAGTTAGAATTAACGAAATTGCAAATGGAGTTAACAACTTTTTCCAAATATATTCAGATTTATTTGATTTCCATTTTAAGAGAAGACTGAATCCGTTTAATAAACCAATAATAATAGCGATCGGCAGATTTAACTCATCATAAAATCTTATTTCTACTGCTTGCCCAAATATGGGAGCAGATGTACCGGCCAGAACAATTATTGCCGAGGCTAAAATGGCAACAGCCCCGGTAAACAGGGCTAATTCTCTTGAAAGTACACCTTCTTCTTCATCAAAATCTTCATTAAGAGTGTTCCATCTTGAAATAAATCCAATAGAGCCTATAAGTAAAAATGTTACCATAAATATTACAAGCAAAAGATAAACCAACATTCCGGGTTCGGCAAAAGAGTGAACTGAAGATTCACCTAAAATTCCACTTCTAGTTAAAAATGTACTGTAAAGAACAAATATATAAGTTAGCATTGCTAGAATAAGATTAGTTTTTACGAACCGTCCGGCACTTTTATCAGACTGGGTTTTCTTCTGAATAACTAAAGTATGAATGGATGCGACTCCAATTAACCAAGGTATTAAGCTTGAGTTTTCTACCGGGTCCCATCCCCAATATCCTCCCCAACCTAAAATTCCATAAGCCCAATAACCACCCAACATTATCGCGAGTCCAAGTACCATTGTTCCGGAAAGCATCCAAGGGAATGCTTGTTTTACCCAATCCTTATAATCATTTTTAATTAATGCAGCCATTGCAAAAGAAAACGGTACTGCCGACATTGCAAATCCAACAAATAAAAATGGCGGGTGTATCTGCATCCAGAAATTCTGAAGTAATGGGTTTAATCCTTTTCCTTCTATTATAAAGTCTTTTATCGCAATTCCATTTGCAGTAAGTAAAGTATATAGTTGTGAATCAATTTTAACAAAACTTTTACCTGCTGCAGAATCTTCAAAGAAGAAATTTTGCATAAATGGAAGTGATAAATATTGACTATTTAAGAATTTAGTCTCAACAAAACTCGGATCCATCCAAATAAAATTAAAGGGGCTCTTTAGTAATGGTGTAACCAAAAAAAGTAAAAAAGTTAAACTAAGAGTAAAAATCATCATAACGCGAGGTTCTAAATCACCTCTTTTGGATGTATATTCCAATAGTATTATTCCTACTACTGCAGTAAATAAAACCCAAAGAAGAAAACTTCCTTCCTGTCCGCCCCAAAAAGTTGAAAGCAATAATCCGGTAGATAATCCGCTTCCACTATAATTAAAAACATAATTATATTGATATTGGTGGGTTAAAACTGCGTGGAATAATAGTATACTTGCAACAATGGCCATAATTGCAGTAAGGTGATACCCAATTCGTGCCTTTATAAGAGTATTTTCATAACCTTTATAGGTTAAATAATACATAAATATGGTGAATAAACCTGTTAAAAAACCAATTGTAATTACTATATTACCAGCCATGAGATTGTCCTTTCACCCTAAGACTTTGAAGTTTCATCGAATTGTTCTTCATATTTTGAAGGACATTTTGTTAGAATATCTTTTGCATGAAATGAACCATTCTGATATTTACCAGTTACAACTACCGAAGTAGAAGATTCAAAATTATTTGGAATTGTACCATTATAAATTACCTTCATTTCGTTACCCAAATAATCTTTCATGAAAAAAGAAAATTGTTTATTCTGTTTATCAACATGAAAACTTTTTTCCTTTACCCAACTGCCGGTGGCTTTCATAGTTTTATTGGATGAAATAATTTTACTAAAATTTTCTTCATACGAAATGTTAGTTTCAGTAAATAAATAACCCATTATTCCCATAAATACTATAATGATTATCCCACCGAACATATATTTATTCTTCATTACCAGTCTCCTTTACTTCTAATTCAATTGCCTTTAGTCTCTTATCTAGAATATTAAGATAGGAGAAAACACCTACCCAAATTGTAAGAACAATAAATAAAACTATATATAATGAATTATTCTCGAGAAAATTAAATAATCCTTCCAATTGTATCCTCAAATAAGTTTTTTAAAAATTTTATCTTTTATTATTATCGATTTATACCCTAACTTCCACATCCAAAAATAAAACATAGTAAATGCTGTTAGGGATAAATAAAATATTATTTGCATAGTACCATTCATTTTAAAATCAACAACAGGGCCTAAATTATCGTCATTTGCTGATCCAGGATGTAAACCGGTCATTATCCTCGGCATAATAAAAATGAAAAATGGGACGGTTAAAAAAGCAATAATAGAATAAACTGCTGAAAGCTTTGCCCTTTTATCTTCATTTTCAATTGCTGACCTTAAAGCAAATAAAGAGCCATATATTAGCAACAAAATAAAAATACTGGTTTCCCTGGGATCCCAATGCCAAAATGCACCCCAAGTAAATTTTGCCCATATTGAACCGGTAACGGTCGCAAGAATTGTAAATATCATTCCAAGTTGCAGTGCTGCGTTTGATTTGGCATCATCATCCATATTTTGTTTGCGTAAATATTTTACTCCATATACCATTGCCATTAAAAACGCAATTACAGAAAGCCATGCTGTAGGTACATGGAAAAAGATAATTTTTGCTTTTTCTTCTAATCCCGGAATATCTGGTATTTCATACCATACAGAAGGCTGCGGCACAATTGGTAATGCAAATCCAGCAATAATAACAACTGTCATTAACACAAATAAAACTGATTTATATATCATAAATATTACTTTATAATCTAAAATAGCTTAATGAAATCTAGTAAAATCACGTCAATTAAAAAAGAATAAATTGTCCGTATATAGCTATAACAAGTAGTATTAAGAAAGATATGCTATTTGAAAATTTTATTCAAGGGAATACGGAGAAGTACGACTTAAACTTAAAATCAAAAAGGTACTATTTCTAACAAAAAAAATACCTTCCCTCGTTATGATAGTAATTAATATGATTTTAAAATATCAATTGCAATCTAGTACCAAACATTATAGAATGTCTATTGTTATGACATTGGGCAGGGTTGATTATATACTGAATATCCGGTTGGATACTTAGGAATTCGAATAAAGAAACATGGTAGGTTAATTCAAAAATATATTCGAATTTCTCTATTTTATTTTTTGGATCCTCAATCTGCATCATTTTTATATAATTCTCACTATTGTGTGCCAATGCCAAGGCAATACCCAACACATCATTATCTCTACCGGATATCAGACCAGAATAATTCACTCCAACACCTAAATAACCATTAACCTGATTAACATTTTTATCTGATATACCAGCTCTAAAAAAACCAGTTAATCCTTGATTATTATAACTACTTTCAGATAAAATAAATTTTTCGGCAGAAATATAAAGTCCATAATTTCCTTTTTGAGTGGATGAAATTTCATTATTGAGACTTAACAACTTTGCAAACTCATTAGTGTAGTACCACCCTCCCACAGAATACTTAAAATAATCTTTATTCAATTCTTCAGACTCACTTCCATAACTAATTTCCGTTGAAAATAATACTCCCTCATCTTCATCAAGTATAACTTCTGTTCCATTTGGATTATTCAAATCGCCCGGGACACCGTCAAAAACAGCCATTTTTATATTTAGCGATTTATATAAATTATATTTCATTCTTAGAGCAAGAGATGTTGTTGGGAAGATAGATGGACCATTTTCTCCGGCCATTGAAAATTCTGCTCCTATTCCGTGAGAAGGATTAATGAACAAAGCAGAGGTTTCTCTTGTATCAAACTCTGAATTCAAGTCATATAAACCAAAAAGAATTGAAAGTTTGTTGTTGAACAGATGTTGTTCGAGCCAAAATTCATAAAGCTTCCAAGTATCATGCGCTGCAATATTACTTATACCTTGAATTGCTCCACTATATTCTGAAGGAATTCCACCTTGATTACCCAAAAAGTAGGTATTTATTGTTGTTCCTTTCCAACCAAAGATCTTTTTTAGATCAAATTCGAAGATTAAGTCAAAATTATCCAAATAAACGGTTTTTTTTTCAATACCTCCATATAAATTTGAAAACACTTCGCCGGTATACCCCAATTCAATGTATACACCATGCTTATCTAAAGATTTATTAATATCGCCAAGAAATAAGTTTTGAGCATCTATATTTTGAAAAATTACTACAAATAATATGTGGAATAAATAAAAATTTTTCTTTACCATGAATACTCCCGCACTATAAAAAAATTACAAAATAAAGTAGATGTAATATTTTTTCTTATTCTAATCATTTTTGCTTTTTCACCTTTCGCCAAAAAAATAAGCGGATACATATCCAATGCTAATTTGAAATGAAAACAATTATATTAATTCTTATCTAAACTTAATCTAAATAAGAACAATAATCAAAACAAAAATATATAAGGATGTCCTATTTTTTTTGATTTAAGGTTATTAAAAAAGTCATTTGAATTTAAATGGCTTTGAGAGGAAATATTTTATTTTTTAGCGGAATCAGAAATATAAAAACAAACTTTTGAAATCTGGGTTAAATCCTTTTAAAATTTGATAGGTGGATCAAAAACACTATATAGAATTAATTGTAAGTTGAGATTTATTAAAGATTATGATGTATATACTTACATATATATTTGAAATTCTTCATCGGAAGGTCTAATTTCGTCATACATATTTCTTAATGAATTATATGCAGCCTCATTGCCTCTTTGAGCTGCCTGCCTATAAAATTTAGCTGCCATTGCTTTGTTTTTCTCAATTCCAATACCCTTTTCATAACAATACGCCATTGCTGCTTCAGCTAAAACAGATCCTTTATTAGCATATTCTCTAAGAATATTTATATGACTGTTATCTTCAGAATTATTGCCAGATTTAATATGAATAAATGCTAACCTTATTTTGGCTTCACTACTACCTTTTTCAGCAGCAGATTCAAAATATTCAATAGCTTTGAGTGAATCCTTTTCAACCAAAGAGCCTGAATAGTATGCAAGTCCCAATTCAATTATTGAGTTTAGATGATTATTTGTTTCGGCCTTTTTTAGTAAATCGAAGGCTTGTTCTTCAGTCAATGAATAATCTAATCCCAAAGCAATTAAACCAGCCCAAACAAACATGGCATCGGGGATATTATTTTTTACCGAGCTTTCCAGATTAGAATAGAAATTATTTTTTTGAGATATTCTTAACAAAGACTCTGCCGCCTTAAACGATCCTAATCTAAAGGCTTTAAGATAGCTTGTAGCAGCAGAAATATAGTTTTGCTTTACTCCAACTCCATATTCTGATAAACGTGCTTTTATAAGAAGCGCTTCCGGGCTTCCAGATGACGCTGCATGATCAATTATTCCAAAGGAAGTTGTATCCCTACTATCATCTTGTTCTTCAGCCTCATTAACATTTAACATCTTTTTTAATTCAGTGCGTTTTCTACTTAATATCTCTTCCAATAGTTTTTGTTCTTCCGGTTCAGAAAGGGAATCTTCAGAAAAGTTATAAAAATCAAGTTCAAATTCGTTTGACACCAATGAAGAATACAAATCACTTTCCGGAATATTATTTATTTCTGATTCTTCCAAAGCTAATGAATCAGCCGGGACAAAAAATCCCCTTTTAATAAATTCTTCCAACACTTTTTTTGCTTCCTCAAATCCCTTGTCGGCAGATTTCTTAAGCCATTTTTGTGCTTCAGTTAAATTTTTATTAACAATTAAATTATCTGTAAGAATGAGACCAACTATATATTGACTCTGCTCCATTCCACTTTCAGCTGCATCAAGAAAATTTTTGTAACCTTCAAACGGATTCCATTCCACTCCGATACCATTATTTAACATTAATCCATAGTTGAAGTTTGCGGCAGGTAAACGTTTAGCTGCTGCTTTACCAATCCAATATGCAGCTTTCACCGAATCTATAGGAACGCCAATGCCCAAAATATATCTGATTCCTAATTCGTGTTGGGCAAAAGGATCGCCTTTTCTTGCTTTTTCTGTTAAGACATAAGTTGCTGCTAAACTATATGAAGGATATTTAGGCTTTAATAAAGATGTTTTTCTACTGAGCCCTTTTTTTTTATAGGCTTCACTTTCTACAACTGTTTGAGCCTGAATAGAGGTTGCTATCATCGCTGAAAACAAAAATAAGAATATTCTTACGTACATTAATTACAACTTCGCAAATATAAATGGATTAAAACTAATTGATGTATTTAACTAAGGTAAATATATTTTTGTTCCCATCACAGGAATATGTATTCTCATCCATCAGTTGTTCAATAATAAATAATCCCATACCGCCTTCGGGTAAACTATCAATATCATTAGGGTCAAATTCAAGAATTGGCTTCCCTATATTATTCCGAGGTTCACCATTATCAATTAGCACTAACGTAAGTTTGTTATTTTCAAAGGACATACCAATATTAATTTTATTAGTTTCATCTCCTTTGTAAGCATGTTTAATAATATTATTAAGTGCTTCTGCTAAACTTAGCTCAATTTCCCTAATTTTTTCTTCAGATATACGGTTTTCTTCGCAAAATGTTTTAGCAATAAAACAAATGGAACTTACGTTCTTGTATTCGCTATTTATTGTAATATTTTTCGAATTCATTCTTTTAAGGACTATCGGCAAGAATTACTTTTTTGTAAGGAATTATTTTTTAACACAAAACAATTTCTAATAATATAAATATTAAAATAGAAGGATAAAAAAATCCAGCATAATAGCTGGATTTAAACCTAAAAAATATGGAAAAAACTAAATAGCCTTTACATCCTGTGCTTGGGGACCTTTTTGACCTTCACCAACTGTAAATTCAACTTTTTGGCCTTCTTCAAGAGTTTTGTATCCATCGGATACGATAGATTTAAAATGAACAAATAAATCTTCGCCATCTTCTTGTTGAATAAATCCATATCCTTTTGCACTGTTAAACCATTTAACGGTTCCTTCTTTTCGCTCTGCCATATTGAAGCGCTCCCTAAAATATTTTTAAACTCGGAGTTGAACAGAGCTTCAAAATAAAACGCTATTGGAAGAATATCTTGAATATAACTGATCAATCCTTAACTATATTACTAAATAGCCACGAGGCTATTGCGGAGAGTCAGGGATTCTCCGCGCATCCCTTAGAAATCATTGTATTAAAGCTAAATAAACATTTTTTAAAAACCTAGTGTCCAAAAAGTGTCCAGTACAAATTATTTTTAAATTCGTTAAAAATAAATTTGCAATTAATAATTTATATTCGGACATTATGGTATGGTTATAATGATGTAATATTTTAATCTTTTTTTTGATCGGTTCTAGAAAATTAACAAGTTGTGGCTAATTTCCTACATCGATTTTATCAATAAACTTTTAGATATAATAATTTAACATGTTATACAAATTAAGGAGGCGAAATAATAATAGTGTATCCAACACTATATCCAAAAATAATCCATATACAAATATTGGAGGTCAAAATATGATACAAACACAAATTTATGAAAATAAGGATTTTTATTTATCTGCATTTCTCATGGCTTCCGGCATTGATTTAATTAGTCATCGACGTCAAGGAAGCATCACGGTCTTCGGGTTTGAAAAAAATAATACAGTACAAAAACTTGTAGACCAATACTATACCATGGAAGGATCGGTTAAACCGATGATATATGGTAGATCAATACGTAGTCTGAAAAATATCTTGCACAGCGTGCATGATGAAATTTCAGAATCACATAAGGACTTAAATAATGATTTCAACCACAACCCAAAAGGAACAAAACCTATATAATGTTAAAGAATATGCACTAAGTGAATTAAATAATAGAAACCACCTAACACATGATATTGATGATATTATAAGCAAACATAATACTGACCAACTTTACCAATCTTACTTTGATCATTCCAATGAAATAATAGAACATTGGGAGAACACTAAAAATCGTAATGAGAATAATACCGTTACTGGTTATAATGGCGCCGTCGCTATACGTGATGTAGTCATCGATATCGATCTACAACACGGGGAAACTGATTTAGAAATTTCGAGAGATCGAGCTACTAAAGTTATAGATAGACTTCAGAAAAAATACGGAGTAAAGCTTGTTTATATTTACCCAAATTTTTCTGGATCGAAAGGATTTCATATTAGACTACCATCAGAATTATTTGATGAGTTTGAACCCAGCGAAGATTTACCCAAAATTATTAAAGAAATATGTAAAGAGATTGCCGGTGATGTAAAAATCGATGAAACAGTATTTAAGACTACTGGATTGATGCGTGTTCCTAACACTCTTAATAAGAAAACTGGTTTCTACGCTATTCCCTTGACAGCGGTAGATGTGACTAATCTTAATATTGCATCTATTCAAGCAAAAGCTAAAACTCCGATTAGTCCTCATAACTACCCTAATCATTTTCCACCAGTGCCAGAATTAGTAGAGTTGAAAAATTCTATTATTAAACAACTTCAAGAAGAAGACCACAGTAACACTAAATCATCAAAAAGGTTAACTGTTCAAGAACAAGCTAGAATATCAATTACTACATTTAATCTGGATGATGAAGTAAAACTAGCAAATGGAAAGAAAGAAGTAATTAAAAATATTCATAGTAAAACCCCAATATACTGCCCTTTCTGTGATCATGCTACAAGGAGTCACGCAACTGCAAATGCATTTATCGATATTAATGATAAAGGACATCGCTATGTACATTGTTCATCTGAGACAAAAACATATTGGCAACAAAGATTTAATGAAAAAGGAATATTTACAAGAAATACAAATGAATATTATAAATTAACCAGAGTTGGTAAAGAGTTTATCGAAACACAGTTGACATCATTTATAATTGAACCAAAAGAGCTACTTAAATTAGATGATAGTGATGTATTAAAATGTGATATCAAAACTGTTGATGGTGCTGTATACACAGATAAACTAATTACAAATAATGACTGGACTTCTAAGGCCAGTTTGTTAAGAGCTATAGGAAATCAAGATTGCAACTTTTTAGGCAATGATACAGATGTACAACCTATAAGCCAATTCATAAATAAAAGGATACCAGTAATGAAGAAAGGAACAAAAACTATAGGACTAATTGAAGACAAATGGGTTTTGACAGATAGAAATATCAATGAACATGGTGAAATGGAAATACCGGAAATTGTTCCCAGTGAAAAGGGAGCCGGGGCTTTTCATAATACTTTAGATTACCCTATTATTCCAGACCAAGAAATGAAAGATCTCATTAAGGGTTTTTATGAAAACATTCTTAATATAAACAAACATGAAACTATTGTTCCTTTTGTAATGTGGGGTTTAGTTGCTCCACTAAAAACCAGGTTATTAGAGTTTCTGGATGGATTTTCTCATCTATTTGCACATGGTAATATGGGTGGTGGTAAAACCAGTACAGCACTAATGATGATGAGATTATGGGGCTTCAAATCTCAAGGAGTAAATTCTTGTACTCTTAATGCTTTCCCCATGTTAAAGTTAATGAACGCTACCAATGGAACGCCAATAGTATTTGATGAATTCAAAAAGCAAGATATGACAGACTTCCACTTAGATCAAATGCATAGAATGTTGCGTAGTTCTTATACTAATGAAGTAGTAACTAAGGGGAATAAAGATCAAACTATTACTTCTTATCCAATTACTGCACCAATGGTTGTAATGGGTGAATGGAGAATTGCACAGCCCGCTATTAGAGAAAGAATTCTAGTTAGCAGTTTTACAGATGCTGTAAAAGATGATCCCAATATGCAACAAGCATTCAATAGGTTAAGGTTACTGCCTCTTGAATCTTTCATGAATTGGTTTATACCTTTTGCATTAAAGCAGGATGCAAAAAAAATATATGAAGAAGCATCAAATAAAGTGCTGGAATATTTAGGACACTTAAAGATTCCTCCAAGGGTATTACAAAACCTTGGTATTCTATATGTTGGATATTTATTATTTAATGCATTTGCGAAAGAAAATGGTATTGATCCTCCAGTTATTGATATGAAAGCAATATTAGAACATCAAATTGAAGAAATCACCGGCAATAAAACTGGTAAAGTGCAGTCCTCTGTTGATCAGCTAGTAGAGGCATTTTCAGCAATGGCAGCTGATAAGGGTATATCAGAAAATTATGATTACAGAATAATTGATGACGAAGAGCCTAACAAAAGAATGTTAGCTATTCCATTTAAGGACTTAATGCCACGATTCAAAGAATGGATTAGACGAACTAACTATGAAATCGAAATTTTAGATAAAAATTCATACTGGAAAATGTTTGATGACACAGATTACATAGTAGAAAAAAGTAAAAAAGTAAAATTCAGAAATTCGAGTAACCGATGTATTTACATAGACATTGTAAAAGCCCAAAAGATTGGAATTGATATCGAAGGTATGGTTGGGTTAAGTATGAGTCATGAAGAGAAAATCCTACTCGAGGAAAACTCATATGTATAAGAACCATTCATAATCCCAGATTAAACCTACACAACAAAATTGCCCCCACACTCCATGGGGGCTTTTTGGTTAAATAGGTGCTAAAAATGGAACCGTGGAACCAAAATTAAGATTTTTGGAACCACTTTGGAACCAACATTTTCTTTGAATATAAGCTATAATCAAATAATTTAACAGATATTTACTATATATTTATATATAGTTCCATGGTTCCAATAATATTATATATATCTCTGCAAAAAAATGTTACTGTCACCCTACTAAGGGTAACAGTGAATAATTTTCAATAGTAAGCTGTGTATCCTAGAAAAAGTGGAACAGCGGAACCAAGTTAAAATAGCTCCCATATAGTGCGTTTATAGCTCATAAAGCCACTTTTTCTGGTTCCAGTTATTGATATAAGAAAATGGAACCAGATAATAAATCCATCATTTTTACCGAATATGATCAGTCATGAGAGACTCCTTCCCCACCCCGACTCAACCCCAAAACCACCACTCTTTTTGATTGGCTCCTTGGCTGATCATGCCGTTGCTAACGAAGTTATAAAACTGTATCAGATACTGGACTAGTTGATTTGACATACCTGACAAAACGTCCCTACAAAAACAAACAAAATCTACTCATTATTCAACGAGATTAAAGCGCCGTTTGAATCCATTATTAACTCTTCCGAGTTTCTTAAGAACTTTTTTAATAATAGAATCATTGTATTTTAATGCTTTGTTCCTGCTTTGTGCGGCTTTTTCGTGTCCTTGTATAAGGATATTTTTTATTCCATTTCCCATTTCATCCATTTGAGTGAACTCACATCCTTCATCACACAAATAGTCAAACTTAAAATCAATATTCCCAGTAATAAAATCCATTTCTTTTGGTCCATAATAAACACCTTTGGGTGTTAGAATTAGTGATAGAAATTGCTGAATCTGCATACTAGCAAGACTTAAACTAAAAGCATAAACGTTTTCCCCTCTATTAGCAAAATGTTCAGGTGGTAGATTTGAAATATACTTTGGATCTTCTAACAATCCTGACTGTTCTAGAGATACATCTTCAGGATAGTACTGCTCCATACATTTCATACATCTCCTTAAAGGTCCACTAGTATAAGTTCGCCATCTTGCTTGTTCTATATTTCTTTTTCTAGGATTATAACTGGCGTTAATACCCCCATCAATTACTGGAATGTAACAAGATGCTGCAATCATATTCAGAATAAATCTAGGCCAAGGCCTGTCTACACAACAGAATACTACATCACAATCAAGAATTGCTTCTAACCCATCTTTTTCAGCAATACTGAATGGTAGAGATCTTATACTTTGACTGGAGTTTAATTTAATCTCTTCTAAATATCTACTATAGTAATCGGACTTAAGATAACCTACATCATCTTTTCTAACTCTAGGTAATCTATCTAAGTTTCTTTTTTCAATTGTGTCAAAATCAATTAGGGAAACATTTTCAAGTCCTGTCCGAATCAATGCTTCACTTATTTGACTTCCGACACTCCCCAGTCCCACTATTCCAACTCTAATCCTTGCCAACTTAGATTGCTGGTTTTCACCCCATGCAGAAATTGTTCTCATAAACTCTTCATTAAAGCTTGGAGGAATCAATAGTTTATCATTATAAGTAACTAAGTATTTATTCCCGACAATTCGGACTGACTCACACCAACTGCATGAGTATGTTCTTGGTTTATATTTTGTCCAAAACCTTGCACTCCATGCTCCATCATTTCCTAATGTCATACCCAATAAAGGAACACCTATAACAGCTTTTGCACGTGGAGCAAGCATTCTTTCAGTGTTAACATCATCATCACTCATGTTTTGCCAACCAGAGGATGGGTGGCTATGAATGAATGCAATCCCTTTTCCTTCTTTTAATGCTATCTCAATAACTCTATTTAAGTAATTAGGATTAAAGCTAACATTGCCATGGATATTTCTGTCCCCATGCTCTGGCAAAATAAGTTTATTTATGAGACCGGTCGTACGATTTTTTCCGTTATAAATTGTATAAAGGGCAAAACAAAGATCTTCTTGTCCATCTAAACGAATTAAATGCTTTTCTAGTATTTCATTTATATCTTCACGAATTACTACACTATAGTTCATTATATATCCAATAATTTTCTAATAAATGATAAATAAATCTTAGCTGTTTTGTTAGTACTATTCCAACTTGCGAAAGGTCTGCTCCAGTATTGCCAGTCTGCACTTGGAAGATTCCTAGCATGAATTCCACCCTCTGGATGTTGTCCTCCGCTATTTGTGATTGGCATTATATGAGGATTTATATATGGTCCAGATGGAGGATTCAAAGGAAATTGTGGTGCTTCTAGAGCTATTTGAATATCTCTCCCTTTAAATCTTCCATGTTGAACCCTAAAATCAAATGAAACAAATCTATTATTTATAATTAGGACTTTGTAACCTAGCTCTTCAAGTTGTTTTCTTAATTCTTCAATACCAATACTCATAATTCCTCAGGAAACTGTTGTAGGTTCATTTCTAATGGTGATAAATTTTGGACATTTAATCATTCTTACTCTTTTATGTTCATCTTCCTTATATGTAATTTCAATATGTTTGTTCAATTGTTTAACGTAGTATACTTTTGCGTCAAGGCCTACAATTTTTAATATATCTACTGGAGTAAGATCTATTTCTTCGGTAGAATATTCTTCATCGTCAACAAAGAATATTAATTTTTTACGGGGCAAAACAATAAATTTTTCAATACCCGGGTCAGATAAATCCACTTTTTCATCATATTGGATCGGCTCAAACTCTTTTCCTTTAATTTTCTTTAATAAATCAAAATCTTCTACTGGAACACATTCTACAGTATCAAGTATTTCATTTCCAGATACTATTGCATTTTCGAAAGTGATCTCTTCATGATTGATAATAGTTTTGTAACTCATCTTTATTTTCCTATAATTAAATGATTAAATTAGAATTATTGTTAACTTCAGTACTTATACTAAAAACGTTACCAACGCTTTTAGGTATTAAATATGAACTCTTATGGTAAAATGGCAAGACTATGAAGAATCATCTACAATTGAACTCATTGAGTTAATAAAAATGAAGTCAGATAAGATGCATGTTGAAGTCGCAGAAGCGGCTTTTAATACTTTCGTATTCCGTTTTACTGAAGAATTAACTAAAAAAGCAGAGATAATTTGTTCAAACTGGAATTTCAACTCTGAAATTGCACTAGAAGTGTCAAAAAAAACATTCCAAAGATTTTGGAAATACCCAAATTTCTGTAAAGACAAATGTAAAACTAACGATATAGATAAAGGTGTTTTATTATATCTATTTCAGGTCGCGAGAAATGTATTAGCTGATTTAGTTAATGAATTAAATGGTATGGTTTCCCCGTATGATGGGAATGAAGAAATTATTTGGGATTTCCCTAACAGAGCCGATGTTATTTTTACTGATTATCAAGATGCTCAATCACATTTTACAATAGTTAAAGAAGCTCTTTCTACTCTTTCAATAAAACATAAAATAATTTATCTTACTTATTCAGCTAATGAATATTCTGGATATAAACTTCCAAGAAAATTGTTACAAGAACTTAGAGTAAAACTAAAAATTTCACAGCAAACGGTACGTTCATATAAAAATGAAGCTTACAATAAAGTTAAAGAGTACTTGAGTATCTATGAAAAAAAATAAAATTAGAATTAAAAAAGATGACTTTGATAGTTTACTTAGTTCAGTAGGATTTCAGTTTCCCAAAACAGAAAATGAGCTAAGCACTTTTGAGTATCTTCACAAAAATTTTAATCATAAATTATCTGGCCTAGAGATTGTTCCTCAAAATCTTCTAAAAGAATTAAAAGATCAAGAGTTAGTGAAGCATAGTGATTTAGTTAAAAAAAAGCCACAGAACAATTATTTCAAAAGAGCCGTCTTAGCAGCCAAAATTGCTTCTGAACTACACGCTGAACCTACTTTTGGACATGTGAAATTTCAGAAGATTGTTTATTTATGTGAATATAAGAGTCAAATGAATTTAACGGATAGGTATAAAAAAAAGGCTGCAGGACCTCTTGATCATAAATTCATGCATTCAATCGACAAAGAATTTATGAAACAAAAATGGTTTAATGTTGAAAGAACCGGGAAGTTTAAAAAATTTAAATATACTCCACTAAATAATGTTGAGAAATTTCAAGGATACTACAAAGGGTATTTTGGAAAGTTTAATGAGAATATTGAATACATAATTAATCTTTTTAGAGAAGAAAAGACAATATTTGTAGAGCTAGTCACAACAATCTTTGCTTGTTGGTTAGAAATTATTGAAGAAGGTGAAAAAGTTACTACTGAGCTAATTACTAAGAAACTTTATGGTTGGTCTCCAGAGAAAAAGAAATATTCGCAACAAGAGTTAGATGATGCTATTGTTTGGATGAAAAAAAATAATTTAACACCTTCTCATCAATGAAGGCTTATTGCAACATTTATAATCAGAACATGATCATAAAAGAGACCTACCCCCATAAAGTCTACCATTACTACTTATATTTTGTCCCATCAAGCATTAGCCAGCTTATAGGAGCATAGAAGAAAGTTAGTTGCATAGATTAATAAAACTCGTATCCCAAGTTATAGAATGACTAGATGTTATAATGACTAAATACTTTTTGTAATATCTTGCACGTTATCCAGGTTGAGAGATTGGTCTAGGTATATTTATTTTTAGAAATTTGCTTAATAAAATTACTCATTTAACACAGAAATTTTATGGATCCAATCCAATCTCAGCTGAAATAAGAACACTTCATACCACCTAGATAGTCTTAGTAATAGAATAAAAACCACTAAAATAGTATTTCCGCTAAGACAATTTAGATAACGAGCGAATCATAATTTGATGAATAACAGATGCTGTTGAAGAGCATTTGCAAATTATATGTTATGTAAACTCAGCTATTTTATAAGTGAAATTATTTCAAGGTTTTGTACCACATTAATGTAAAATTTATTAAGTTTACTTAACTGAGTTAACCAACTAAACAAAATTAATAAGTGAAAACATGCAAATTATTTATTTATATGTAGTTACACTTTTTTAATTATGAGCATACAAACAAATAGAAACAAAACTATTACACTTACCAAACAAGAAAAAGACAAATTTCGTACAAAATTAATAAAATTAAAGTCAGTCAAAAAAGAAATTAACCCTATCTTAAATAAAATAATTAACCAAGATTATTTTGATGCTGTAAAAAAACTGCCTAAGAATTTTATAGATCTTGCTTTTATCGATCCACCATATAATTTAAGAAAATCATATAATGGAGATATTTTCAAAGAAATGAGTTCGGAAAAATATACTAAATGGGTACGTGAATGGATCAAACTTTTAATTCCATTATTAAAAGAAAATGCATCAATTTATATATGTGGCGATTGGCGTACATCTTCAATGCTACATACTGTTTGTGTTGAAGAAGGATTGCACGTTTTAAATAGAATAACTTTTGCAAGAGATAAAGGTAGAGGCTCTACAAAATTCTGGAAAAATAATTCTGAAGACATTTGGTTTTTCACAAAATCTAATAAATATTATTTTAATGCTGATGCAGTAAAAACAAAAAAGAAAGTAATAGCCCCTTACAGAAATGAAGGGAAACCGAAAGACTGGGTTGAAGGTGAGAATGGGAATTATAGATTAACATTTCCATCAAATGTTTGGTTTGATACAGAAGATAGTACTGATTTGTGGGGAGACATAACTATACCGTTCTGGTCAATGTCTGAAAATACGCCACATCCAACACAGAAACCAGAAAAGTTATTAGCAAAAATTATACTTGCAAGTTCTAAAGAAAATGATGTGGTATTCGATGGTTTTTCAGGTGTTGGAACTACTGGAGTTGTGGCAAAAAAATTAAATAGAAATTTTGTTATGATTGAGAAAGATGAAGAATATTCTATGTATGGTTTAAAAAGATTAGAATTGGCAGATAGTAATAAAAAGATACAAGGGTATAAGGATGGTTATTTTTGGGAACGAAATGCGAATCTAAATTAGGGGAAATGATGATATGAAAAACAAACTTTTTTACACTAAAAAATATAAAAAAGTAACCGAAAAAATACTGGAATTTCTAAATGATCAAGATTCAAAAAAACTTGGGATACCTAATACACCAAGGGAGATTGGTGACAGAGTTGGAAGGGTACTAGCAAACAATTTTGAAGATTTTGTTGGTGATTTTGGAACTGAGTTTTTTGCAGATGATGCTCACAAAAAAATTGCAAATGTTACTTTTAGAGGTTCTGATGGTATCAAATATTTTATAAATGTAGTTACACATAGAATCTCTGCAAAATTTAGTCGTCCGAATATTACTGCGGTTGAAAGATTGGCTAAATTGTATGAAGATGATAATAATGTTTTCGTTGTTCTAGTTGTTCACTACGATACAAATGTTTCAAAAGATTGTTTTAAGGAAATATCATTTCTTCCTATTGAGTTTATTTCTTGGGAATCTTTAACTTTTGGTCTACTTGGTAGAGGTCAAGTACAAATTGAAAAAGCAAAAGACATTATTGAGAACTTCGGCTGCAATAGAAAAGAATGGATGTTAGAATTTGCTAAACAATTAAATAGATTTTATGTTGATGCCGCTGATAAAATAGTAAAACAACTTAAACTTTCACATAAAATACAAGATGATTGGGATGAGAAAGAAGATCTTTGGAAATAATATTTCATAAATGATAACGCAAAACAAAATCCCTAAAAGTGAGGGGTCTTCACCGAATTGCCACATTATGTTAATTCTAGAATTATTCAGTATCTAACTCTTTATTGCAAAACTAGTTAATGTAATTTAATTAACAACTCCATTAAACTTCACTGTTCTATAAAAAACCGCCGTGAAATTTATAATTGCAGTTGCACCCAGCCAAAAGCAACTGCATATAAAGAATCTAAAGTTTCTCTTAAATATAGACGCCCAAATTGTTTAGAAGATATATTATTGCTCCAATGTTTTTTAAGCCTAGAGATGGATATTGTTTCCTTATCCCAATAGACTGTGGAATAGATGAAAAATTTTACTATAAGCTTCATCTTAAATGACAATGAAGAATCTTGTAACTGTTAAGGAGCTGAGTCTAGTTACTGAACTTCACTTACACAACAAAAACCCGCCCCTTAAGAGTGGGTTATCAACTCTCAACCCCATGTCACTTTCAATAAAGTAAAAAAATAATCATATATATATACAATCTTCTACTAATTAAATAAATACAACACAGATACTAACTACAACAACATTTAATAAATTTCAGGCATAAGAACAATACTAACAAACCGGAGGTTCATTATGCCAAACACAAAACAAAGAAATAGAAAGATATTCCTTCTAATAGAATCAACTATCAACGACTTCTGCAAAGTATTAGGCTGTAGCTATTACACAGAAGAAGAAGCAATTATGGTGCAGCTTGAAGGTTTTGATTTATTTTATGTGTATACGGAATTCAATAAAACCAATTATATTATCAACATTGTTTGTATGGTCTACCAAGATCTTACAATTAGTAAAACAGCGAAGTTAAAGGAAGTTTACAATAGTGAAGAAATTGCTAAATTCGTTAATGAAGCTGGAGCCAGCTTGTGGTTTTTAGATGATACTCGATTAGTAATGAGTGTAATTGAAAAAGCAACATACTCTGATTTCGCAATTCTAAAGTCTAAACTTCTTTTAGGAATCTATGCGTATGTGATAAATGCAAGAAAACTAAAGGATAAACTGGGGGATTTATTGGCTGATTCGGAGCTAGTCAGAGTTAATTAGACTGTGGGAGTTGGATGTGAGCAGCTCATATTCAGCTCATATTCAGCTCCTAAAAAGCCCCAGACTGACCCAACACGACCAAAAATCTAACCTCTAGCAATTGCTCATGCTATCTTTGTTTGCTGCACAGCTACATAGGTAGCGTTTTAATCATATCTTTTGAATATAAGTTGCAATCAAACTATTTAGGCTTTTTTTAGGCGAAAAATTTTTCAAATATTGCAGTGTAAGAATAGCTCATTTCTAGCAAAACCAAGCTCCTATTAAGTCACTTAGTAACTTCGTTACCAAATAATCCTACTCACTAAACAAACTAAAAAGTTACGAAGTTACCAAGTGACTGATTTGTCATAAATTTCTTTAAAACTCGGATCAACCGAAAGTACCGTAACCAAGGCACCCCATCCGATCCTGATTCCCCGCAGATAAACCAATTTCAAACCGAAAATAAAAGCTCAGAAAAATTATTTTTTTATTTTTATTGGAAGGCTAAAATCTAAGTAAAAAATTCGGGATATCTGCTGATCAACAATCAGCCTCGAATTTCCCTTGTTCAGAACTCTATCTAGGTAAAATCACTTCAGATCCATTGCAACAATACCAGTTACAAAAATTACGAAACAATTAAAAATCATTACTTTTAGCTGAATATTTGATGTTACGAGCAATTGAACAGCCACAATATGCATTATTAATTTTATGAATCATAGGTTATCAAGTAGTTTCTATCTTATGCTTGCTTTAAGATACATTATTGTTTATATTGAAATAATGACTGACGGGTCAGTCAATGAAATCAAGAGTCAATAGTTGGAGATTTTATGAAACTTTGTGAACAACAAAGACGGACAGAGATTTTAGAAGCTGCAAAAGAAATATTTTCTGTTTCTGGATTTCATAAAGCTGATATGAATGAAATTGCTAAAGCCGCTAATATTGCAAAAGGGACAGTTTATCTTTACTTCCAGTCGAAAAAGGATTTGTTCATTGCAGTAATTAAAAATGGTTTGGAAAATCTTGCACAGAAGATACGCAATGAAGTTAAAGAAATTGAAGAACCGGTTGAAAAGATTAAAAGAGCAATTTCAACATATATGTTTTTCTTCAGAGAAAATCAGCTGCTTTATAGAATTCTTTTACATCCCGATTTAGAATTAATGGATGACATAACTGAAACAATGAAAGATGTAAAACTTTCCAAACTACCCCAGCTTGCGGATACAATAATTCGAGGAATTGAGGAAGGCAAAATTCGACCCATCGATGCTGATGCACTAAGTTATATGATACTCGGTATGGTTGATTTTTCACTTTTTCAATGGTTATCTAGTACAAATGCTGAACCTATCGAGAAAAAAATAGAACAAGTAAACGAAGTTTTATTCAAAGGTATTTTGAGTGGATAATAAATTATCGCGGAGAGAACATGATTTCCAAAGACATCGTAGTGACATTATGATTGCTGCGGAAGAACTCTTCGAAGAAGATGGATATTATGAAACAACCATGGATAAGATAGCTGATCGAGCTGATTTCAGTAAGGGTTCTTTATACAATTATTTTGAAAGCAAAGAGGTTTTATTCTTCGATATTCTAAACGAGAAAATTGAAACTTTTAGAAAGGGACTTACTGAAACTACAAATGAGTTCCGCACTATAGAGGAAAAAATTTGTGCTTTAATAGAATTCTATTTTGAATTCTTCTCAAAAAATATTGGCTTTTTTAAAATAGCCCAGACTGAAAAATACAGTTTGTCAAATTTAAAGCATAAGAGTTTAATGACCTCTCTTAAGGGAAAGTACTTTAATCATATTACAAGAATAGGTGAAATACTAAAATTAGATGAGAGAAAATCAAATATAGAAGTTGATTTAACAGCTTCTGCTATTAGTGGAATACTAAATGGTCTTATGACGAGAAATTTTCTTTATGACAATAAAATTGAAATTGAAAACATTAAACTTTTTGCAAAAGAAAAAATTTTAGAACTTATTAAATGAGATTTATTTATGAAAAGATGTTATATGATCGCAGGTATATCGGTCTTGCTTTTGTTCCCAATTGTGTTGTTTGGACAAAACGTAGATTTAACTTTAGAGGAAAGTATCCAAATTGCTTTAAATCAAAATATAAAATACTTAAGTTCCGCTAAAAATCTTGATATAGCAGAATCTAAATTGTATGAGTCATTTGGTGATTTTTTACCGACAGTTGATGCAACATTAATCAAAAATATTGATGAAAAAGTGATGACAGTAGAAATCCCTCCATTTGCTCCAGGATTAGATCCAATCAGCGCTGAATTTGACTTTACTAAAAATTACCAAGGGATCTTAAGTATTACTCAACCGATATTTACTGGTGGTGCCATCTGGTTTAATTATAAACAAAACCTCTATTCCTTAAAAGCTGAAGAAGAAAAATATCGTAAGCAAAAACTGGAAACTATTTATAATGTAAAAAAATCTTATTACTCGGTTTTGTTGACTCAAGAATTAATTAAAGTTACTGAAGAAGCCCTTAGCTTAACTACAAAAGCATTTAAAACTACAAAAGCTCTTTATGATCAGGGAATTGCATCAAAATTTCAGTTACTCAATAGCCAAGTGGAAATGGAAAATGCAAAGCCAAAATTAATTGAAACTAAAAATGCAAATAAGCTTTCTAAGTTAGCTTTTAAGAATGTTCTGCAAATTGGAAATGATAAACAAATCCATTTAGTGGATGAATTAACATTTCGTAAGAGTAACTATAGTCTTGATACTCTTTATACAATTGCAGACAAATTAAGACCAGACTTAAAACAAATGGAATATACCGAAAAGCAAATGGATTATATTGTAAATCTATCATATTCTGCATTTTCACCGGTAGTTGCATTATCTGCTGATTATAACTATAGAAATGATAAATTCAATTTTAAATTTGGCAATTGGGATAATTTTTATTCGGTTAACTTAGTTCTTTCTATTCCTATCTTTCAAGGAACAAAACGGTACTTCAAAACTCAGCAAGCACAAGCCTCACTCGATCAGGTGCGTTTAGCAAGAAAAGCACTTAATTCCGGATCAAAATTGGAAATTCAAAATAACTATTTAAAGCTGAACGAAGTAATTGATAAAATTAAAACTCAACAAAATAACGTTGACCTAGCTAAAGAAAATGTAAGGATCGCTCAACTAAATTATGAAGAAGGTATGATTACTTCTGTTGAAATGAGTGCTGCAAGTTTGAATCTTAGAATTGCAAGAACTAACTATCTAAATTCACTTTATGAATATCTTGTTTCATTGGCTGCTGTGGAAAAATCGGTCGGTATAGAAAATTAAAAAATAATTACTTGGAGAAAAAATAAATGAAAAACTTTAGACACATATTTTTTATCACTCTAATTCTGTTATACTTTTTGATTTCTGGATGTGATAACAAGGTGGAAAACTCTGTTGAATCCATAGCAATACCCGTAAAAGTAGAAGTTTCTGAAAAAACGAGTTATACAGAACAATTGACTTATACTGGCATTTTACACCCCACTAAAGACATGAAATTAATGTCTGATATTCCAGGGAAAGTAAGTAAGATTTATGTTGATGAAGGAGCTAAAGTTGTGAATGGACAACTGTTGGCAGAAATGGATGTTGAGATAATCAAACTGCGTCTTGAACAAGCTGAGGCTGGTTTAAGTGTGGCAACAGCAAATTTAAATAGCGCAAAAAAAGATTGGGAAAGATTTCAAAAGTTGAATGAAGAGGAAGCCGTTTCCCAAATGCAATCCGACAAAGTTACATTAGGTTACGAAGCGGCTCAAGCTCAATTAAAACAAGCCGAGGCAGCTTATAATATGGCTTTGCATAGCTCTAATGTGTCGATGATAAGAGCTCCTTTCACTGGAGTAATTTCAGCACAATATGTTGAAGAAGGTGATTTCCTAAATCCCCAAATGAGTATGGGTGGTGCAGCCGCTGTATTTTCAATAATGGATTATTCTAAAATTGAAATAAAAATTGAGGTTGCGGAAAGAGATATAAAAAAAATAAGCAAAGGTATGAATGCTATACTTAAAACAAGCACTGAACCTGATAAGATTTATTATGGTAATGTCATTGCAGTAAATTATGCTGCTGATCCAATTAGTAGAAGTTTCTCAGTTAAAGTTAAATTTAATAATTCTAATTATGAGTTACTCCCAAACACTGTCGGAGAAATAAGTGTAATTTTGTTGGAAAAACCAAATACATTCTCTTTTCCTTTAACAACATTAGTTGAAAATCAATTTGTATTTATTATAAAAGATGGGAAAGCTTTTCGTAATAAAGTGAGTATCGGGCACATTTCAGAAACTAATGTTGAAATTACCGATGGATTGTCTGTTGGTGATACAGTAATCATTAAGGGTAGTTATGCCCTAAGAGATAATGCACGAGTGATTATTGAATAGAACTTGTAAATTTTAAATAATAGCAAACTTTTACGTAAGCGAAAAAGAGGAAATTTATGAAAATAGCAGAATTTTCAGTCGATAGAAAAATTACAGCCGCTATGTTCGCCCTGATTTTGGTTGTATTAGGAACAACCGCCTTTTTGAATTTAGGACTTGATTTAATGCCCGAATTGGAATTCCCGATGGTTACTGTTGTAACCAATTACGAGGGCGCATCACCCGAAGATGTGGAATCATCTCTAACATCGTCATTAGAGGGAGCAGTAAGTAAAGTAAACGGTGTAAAAAAAGTGAGTTCCATTTCGCAGGAAGGTGCCTCGCTATTAATGGTCGAGTTTGAATGGGGAACGAATCTCGATTTCGGCGCCCAGGACATTCGTGACGCAATTGGTAGGATTAAAAAGTTTTTACCAACTGGCATTGATGATCCGCTCGTTCTAAAAATGAATATAAACCAGTTTCCCGTTATCGGCTGGGGTATCACATCAGATATGCCGGTAGCTGAGTTAAAGGAAATGATTGAGGACAATGTTATACATCGTTTGGAACGTATCGATGGCGTTGCCGGTGTTATGCTGATGTCTCCTGAAGAATGGGAAGTTTTGGTAGAAGTAGATAAAAGTAAACTAATAAGCCGTAATCTTTCTTTAAACGATGTACTAAACTCTATTCGCTTCGAAAATATAAACAGTCCCGCAGGCCATTTAGATGAAGGCTCGCAAGAATACTTAGTGCGCGTGCAGGGCGAGTATAGAAGTCTTGACGAAATCCGAAACACAATTGTAACCATTACACGCAGTGGTAAACCGGTGTATATTAAAGACGTTGCTGATGTACGAGAGTCAATTGTGGAAGTCAGTAACACTGTAAAGATTGGTGGGAAGCCCGGAATCGTTCTAATGGCTAGCAAACGATCCGATGCCAATACGGTAAAAGTAGTAAATGCTATTAAAGAAGAAATACCAAATATCATTAGACTTTTGCCAAATGATGTAGAATTTAACGTGTTTATGGATCAATCCAGAATAATCACTCAGATGGTTTCCCGTACATCGGAAACCGCACTTCTTGGCGGTTTATTGGCAATGCTGCTCATATATTTCTTTCTACGCAATTGGCGTCCAACATTTGTGATAGCCTTAGCTATCCCATTATCGATTATTACCACATTTATGGTATTTTACGCTGTGGATTATACACTGAACCTGTTAACCCTTGGCGGGCTTGCTTTAGGTGTTGGTATGCTGGTGGATAATGCTGTTGTGGTGATTGAGAGTATTTTTCGCCATTTGGAAGAGGGCGATGATCGTATCACAGCCGCTAAGATCGGCACCTCAGAGGTGGGTTTGGCTATTACCGCCTCAACTCTTACAACTGTTGCAGTCTTTTTTCCAATGGTTTTCGGAACCGGAATTGCTGGTCAGTTATCAAGGGGTTTAGCGCTTTCGGTTTCTTTTTCTTTACTGGCTTCATTGCTGATTGCTTTAACGGTTGTACCGATGCTAGCATCTATTTTGTTTAAATTTCAAAAATCCAAGGAAGACTATGAGGATGCTTTTGGCGAAGCCAAATTTTTACGTTTAAAAAATGCTTATGGAAAATTTTTAAGAAGAACTTTAAGTAAAAGAAAAATAACAATAACATTTACCACAGTATTATTCCTGGTATCATTGGGGTTAATTCCTTTTATCGGAACAGAATTTATGCCGTCAATGGACCGAAGTATGGTCATCTTAAAAGCATCTTTACCCGTGGGAACTTCCCTGGAAGAAACAGATGCCGTGGTTGAACTCATATCTGAAATTATTAAAGATGAGGCTGCTATCGAGACTTATGTTACCACATCCGGGGTCAATAGCCAGCAGCAAGGTAGCGGTGGTGGCGCTATGAGTGCCTCGGGCAGCCACGAAGGTATGCTGATGCTTCGGCTCGTATCAAAAGGCGACAGGAATTTGAATTCAGATGAATTTATTGAGTATTTAAGAAAAAAAATGCCGCAATACAAAAATGTAAAAATTGAAAAATTAGATATGTCAGGGGCAATGATGGGCGGGTCTGCAACGCCAATTGATATAAAAGTTTTCGGTGAAAAAATACCAACATTAAAAAGAATTTCTGAAGAAATTTTGAATAAGATTAAGGATGTTGAAGGACTTAGGGATATTAAAACCACCTATGAAGAGGGCAAGCCGGAGTATAAAATAATAATCGACCGGGATAAAGCTACCCGATTAGGTCTTAAAACCGGTATGGTCGCAGATGTAGTTACAGCTTCTACGGTTGGTAAACTCGCTTCACGTTATCGTGTAGTCGGAGATGAAAAAGATATCCGGGTAAAATTTCAAAAAATTAACCGTGATCAATTGTCAGAAATTGAATCGATCCCCATAAAAGCACCAATGGGAAAAATAGTATATTTGAATCAAATTGCTGAATTTGAAAGAGATGAAGGACCAACCCAAATTAATCGTGAGAACCAGGCGCGCCGCATTTCTGTGGGAGCAAATACAGCAGACCGCGATTTGGGAAGTATTGTTGGTGATATTAAAGATGTAATTGAACCGGTAATAATAAATCTACCGCCTGGATATTTTGTTGAAATCGGTGGGCAATATGAAGAGATGCAGGATGCCTTCATCACGTTAGGAAAGGCGTTTTTATTGGCAATTATATTAGTTTATATGATAATGGCTTCACAATTTGAATCTTTAGTGCATCCGTTTACAATTATGTTTACTATTCCATTAGCATTTATCGGTGTTGCAATAGCATTATTGTTAACCGGTCATACAATAAATACTGCGGTAATAATGGGATTTATAATGCTTGCCGGTATTGCGGTAAACAACGGAATTGTTCTTATAGATTATATCAATCAGCTTAGGAATAAGGGTGTTGAAATACATGACGCCATTGTCCAGGCTTCGCAAACCAGGTTCCGCCCTGTTCTCATTACTGCCTTAACAACAATTCTTGGTATGATTCCAATGGCTCTCAGTACTTCAGAAGGTTCGGAAATGCGTGCACCAATGGCAGTAACTGTTGTTGGCGGGTTGATTACAACAACAATTTTAACGCTTGTAATTATTCCTTCAGCCTACTCAATCGCCGATAGAATTACCTTCGGAGATAATGACAATATCGAAGTTGTTAATCCCAAAACAATGTCTTAGAGATTTTTTAATTAAGTAATTTGATAAAATGGGTAATAATAAGATTAGAAAAGTGAGCACGATTGATTTTGTTGAACAATTGATTACACAATTTTATGAAGATTTGTGTGATGAAAATTATCTTTATCACAATTTAGGTCATGTTAAAAAAGTAGTTAATGTTGTAGAACAACTGGGTAAAGGTTGCAATCTAACTGGTAATGAGATTGAGATATTAAAAATTTCTGCCTGGTTCCATGATGTTGGTTATCTTTTTTCGAATGAAAATCATGAAAAAAAAAGTGCTAGTCTTGCTTATTCTTATCTGAGAATAATAAAATATCCAACAAAAAAAATCGAGCAAACTATTTCGTGCATAATGGCAACTTATTTACAAAGGGAGCCTAGCGGGCTATTAGAAGAAATTATGCGTGACGCTGATTTGTCACATTTAGGAAGTTCTGATTATTTCGATTATGCTGACAAACTATATGAAGAAATTAAAAGAACATCTTCTGAGCCATTTGAATACAAAGACTGGATAATTTCGAGCGTTAAGTTTTTTGAGGATCATAATTATTATACAGATTATGCTAATAAATTATTTAACGATCAAAAGAATGAAAATTTTAAAAAATTAGTTTTACTATCACAGAATAAACTTAATTAGGATTCCAGATACCCAGATGGATATAAAAGAAATAATAAAAGATTTAGAGAAAGTTGAAAACCAACTACCATATAAAACATTTGTTAATGACGGAAATAAGCAAAGGATAGACGGTTGTTTTTATTTTAATAAAACCACTGAAAAGGGTTATTTGGGAGTAGTTTTTGGTGACCTTTGTCAGGGCCCTCCAGAATTTGTGCATGGAGGAGCTATTGCTTCGCTAATGGATGAATCGATGGGAGCTTTAGCTTGGATGAATGATTATAAAGTTATGACCGCAAAATTAGAAGTAAGATACTTAAGACCTATTCCCTTAAATATAAAATTATACGGTGAACTTTCAATTGAGCATATTCATGGTAAAACTGTGATTATAAAAGGAAGGCTTATTTCCGGTGATGAAAAAATAACTTTTGCAAAGTCTCAAGGTCTTTTTTCAATGGTTGATCTCACAATATTTAATTCAAAAAGTAAAGTGATGGACACTGTTAATAACCTACCAAATAAATGAGACGGAGGAAATATGGCCAACCCCTTTATGGAAATATGTTTATATGATGTAAAACCTACAAAGGTTAACGATTTCGATAATTTACTGAAAGAAGTTTCCGAACATCATGATTCATTTTCTGGAGTAATTGATATAAAATATATCAAGAAAACCCATAGGTTTAGTGATTTTAATTCCGTAAAAGCCGGAGAACCTGCTATTAGGTTAACAAGAAAACCACAAAAAGTTAAATATGTTTTGTGCTGGGAACTTGATAATGAGATAATCTATGGAAAGATAACCCAAGTGGGACTTGATAAATATTATAAAAGATTTAATCGATGTCTATTAGCTCCTCCCAATATTATTCTGGGAGAAAGAATAATTTGAAAAATAAATTTCTACATAATTATGTTTGATGTTTTTATCATAGCGGCCGGAGATGGACAAAGGCTAAAAGAAGAAGGCATCCTAACTCCGAAACCACTTATTGAAATTAATGGAGTACCATTAATTCTAAGGTTGATAAATGTTGCTGTACAGAATGGTGCCTCTTCGATAAGTTGTATTATTAACGAACAATCTGATAAACTAAAACAATTTTTGGGGAGTTGTAAGATTGATATTCCCTTTAATCTGATAGTCAAATCGACACCAAGCTCTCTTCATAGTTTTTATGAGTTAAAGAAATATCTTAGCAGCGAAAGATTTTTATTAACTACTACCGATTCGATTTTTTTAGAAGACGAATTCAAATCTTTTGTTAATTTCTGCATTAATCACAAAAAGGCCGAAGGGATATTAGCAGTAACTGATTTTATTGATGACGAAAAGCCTCTTTACGTAGAATTAGATAATGAAACAAAAATAAGACGCTTCTCTGATACTTCCAACAACTGTAATTATGTAACTGGAGGTTTGTATTTTTTTCATAGATCCGTCTTGAATAATCTTGAAACATCTATCAATGCAAGCACAAATAGATTAAGAAATTATTTAAAATTATTAGCTATTGAGTCTCATAAATTATACGCATTTAAATTTTCAAAAATTATTGATGTAGATCATGCTGCAGATATAAACAAAGCCGAAGAATTTTTACAGTCTTCAATTTAACAATATAATTAAGTGATAAAATATTTTGTCTTTTTTAAAAAAAATAATAATAAAACTTCAAGAGTATACTTTTTTTCAGGTAGATGTTATAAAACATATTGATTCATTTAAAGATAATTGGCAAGATACTCTAAAAGAAATGTATTTGATTGGGACCAAAGCATTTTTACTTATTGTATTGGGCGGGTTGTTCACTGGGATTATTTTGGCGATTGAAATCGGCCATCAGCTTGAGCTGTTTGGAGCAACAACTTTAATTGGCAGAACTGTTGCATTAGGAATGGTTAGAGAATTGGGACCAGTAATTACCGGATTGCTTCTTGCTGCTCGAACAGGAGCAAAAAATTCATCAGAACTTGGCGCAATGCAACTTAGTGAACAAATAGATGCACTTAGAGCTTTTGGCATCAGTCCAATTCAAAAATTAGTTATTCCAAGAATAGTCGCTTCTCTTTTTATGTTTTTACCTCTGACATTGATTGCAGATACATCAGGGATTTTGGGCGGATTTCTAATTAGTAATTTCACATTCAATGTAGATATTTCATTTTTCTGGACATCTGTTTTTAACGCCTTAAAAATGAAAGATTTGTTTGTGGGATTTCTAAAGCCTTTTTTCTTCGCCTATTTTATTTCGAGTATAAGCTGTTATTATGGACTTACAACTAAAGGAGGAACATCAGGCCTTGGAATGAATACTATAAACGCTGTGGTTGTTTCCTCCGCAGTAGTTCTCGTTCTTGATTTCATTTTCACCAAAGTGGTTTGGGAGCTTTTATAATAAAATGATTGATTTAAGAGACGTATCATTTGCGCTGGAAAATAAAATTATACTAAATAAAATTTCCCTTCAGATAAATGAAGGAATCACAAGCGTGATTTTAGGTCCAAGCGGAGCTGGAAAAAGCTCTATACTGAAAATTATTTTAGGTTTATGGAAACCTGATAGTGGCGAAGTAATTATTGATGGACATAAAACCGGTAAACTTTCAGAAAATGAAATGCTTCCAATCAGACAGAAAATGGGTATGGTTTTTCAAGGCAATGCCCTTTTTGATTCTCTAACTGTTGAAGAAAATATAGCATATTTCATTTCTCAAAAAAAACATTTAGACGAAATTGAAATAAGGGAACGAGTAGAAAAAGTTCTTTCCTTCGTTAATTTATCGGGAACTGAAAAGCTATATCCTGAGGAATTAAGCGGGGGTATGAAAAAAAGAGTTGCTATTGCCCGTGCTCTATCTTTCTGGCCGCAAATAGTTTTATTTGATGAACCAACTACAGGTTTGGACCCAATTAATTCAAAGACAATTTTAGAATTAATAAACAAACTTAAAGAGATAAAAACAACATCGGTTGTTGTTACTCATATATTGAACGATGCATTATTTATTGGAGATAAATTAACCGTTATAAATGATGGTTCTATTGTTGAAACGGGCACGATAAAAGATATCCTCAATTCAACTGATAAGTTTGTTAATAACTTCTTTTATGAAGTTTATAAAGATGTTGATTTAATCAATAAACATATTCAATAATTAACTAATACAATAAAATGACAAAAAATTCATTTCAAATAGCAAAGTATAAAGTTGGTGTTACTGTCCTAATTGGACTGATAATATTTTTTATCTTTATTTTTTTAGTTGGTTCTGAAGGGCTTTTCTTCTCAGAAACCTATAATCTCAACCTAAAAGTTCAAGATACGGAAGGTTTGGTTGAGGGTGGTAAAGTTTCTCTTGGAAATTTAAAGGTTGGTGAGATTGAAAAAATTAAATTTATTCCAAAGCAAGATAGTAGTGAAATAATTATCTCAATCACAATTTTAAAAAAATATTCTGAACATATAACTAAAAGTTCTAAGGTTAAGATATCAACTATTGGCTTGCTTGGAGATAAATATATTAATATTTCAGTTGGAAAATCCAATGAAGAGCCACTTGCAAATGCAGAATATATACCAGTCTCAAAATCATTTAATATTGAAAATATTACTCAACAAATAGAACCAATGATTCATAATGTAAATAGGATAATAACCAATTTGGGAACTATAACCGATTCAATTGTAAACGGTAATGGAGTGATAAGTGAACTTGTATTTAACAAAAATACTGGTCGTAGAACAGAAGCTATTATTAATAATTTAGAATCACTATCAACAGCCATAAACCAACAAAAAGGAACAATCGGTAAACTGGCTTACGATGCTGAACTATATAACAATCTTACGTCAATAACTGATAATTTGATATCTGTGTCAGACTCATTACAAAATGGACGTGGTACCTTCGGCAAATTAATTGCTCAAGATTCTTTATATAATAGCTTAGATGAATTGATTGAAAATTTAAATTTACTCTTTTCTGCCTCCGATTCGGATAGTACAGTTGTAACCGGGTTAATGAAAGATAAGAAGTTATATGTAAAACTAAATACTTTAATTGAAGAACTTAATACACTTATAGTGGATATAAAAGAAAACCCGGATAGATATTTAAATATTTCAGTTTTTTAATTTATTCTCTGTTATGAAGGACAGAATGAACCAAAGACAATTTATAGGAATTAAACGAGATCAAATTTATTCGCCTAATCATATTATCAATGATAATTTAATATTTCAGAAAATCATTGATGAGTTAAATAAAATTGGTGTTAAATCTAAAGTTTATAGTGAAAACGAAATAAACTCATTAACCATTAGTAATAGTGAAGTAATATTTTCAATGGCACGAGGAGAAAAAGCCGGAAACCGACTTCTTAACTTGGCAGATGATGGATTATTAATAATAAACTCAGGTAGAGCAGTACTTAATTGTTATCGGGTTAATATGATTAAATTATTACAAGATGCAGGAGTTAATTTTCCATTCAGCAGAGTTGTAACAACCGAAAATACAAATATTAATTACAGCCTTGATGACTTTAATTCTCATAAAATTTGGATAAAACGAGGTGATGTTCATGCTGTTCATAGAGAAGATGTTTCTTTGGTTTATAGTAACGAAGAAATGACAAACTTACTAAAAGAATTTTCAACCCGAGGAATTAAAGAAGCTGTACTACAAGAACATTTAGATGGTGATGTAGTAAAATTTTATTGTGTTAAGGACACTTCATTTTTTTACTGGTATTACCTTAATGGAAAAAACCACGCCAAGTTTGATTTGGATGAATTAAAAAAATATGCTACTAATTCTGCAAGAGCGTTAGGTCTTGAAATACTTGGAGGAGATGCAATAATATCGCCTGAAGGTCAAATATCAATCATTGATGTTAATGATTGGCCCAGCTTTGCTCCAATTAGAGACGAGGCAAGTAAAATTATTGCCTATACTATTTACAAAAAAGCCAAGAAATTCTACAATTTATAATTGGAACTAATATGACTGATTTAATTACAGAAAAAAAATACTCTAATATTAAAACTGCAATTCCTGGACCTAAATCTCTGCAATTCTTTGATGAAGAATCAAATTACATAGCCCCAGGTATTCAAACAATTGCTACACGTTCCAAAATTACTATTGATAAAGGTGAAGGTTGTATTGTACAAGACGTTGATGGTAATAGATATATAGATTTTTTTGTTGGAGTTGGTGTAGCCTCTCTCGGTTATAAACACCCTACTTACACAAGAATGATGAAAGATCAGCTTGATAATATTCATGTTGGAAGTTTTACTTCGCAGAATAGAGTCAAATTAACCAAACTTCTTTCAGAAATAGCCGTTGGGGATTTACAGCGAAGTCAATTTTACAGTGGCGGTTCGGAAGCTGTTGAAGCCGCATTAAGAATGGCAAAATCTTTCACAAAAAAAACAGAGTTTATCGGTTTTTGGAATGGGTTTCATGGTAAAACAGTTGGTGTTTTAGGTCTGTTGGGTGATAATTTTAAATCGAATCTAGGTCCATTGCCCCCAGGAATATACAATACACCTTACGCACATTGTCGAAATTGTGAGTTCAACAGAACTTGTCCCGAATGCAATTTTGAATGCATAGATCATATAAGAAAGAAAATTCGTTATGAAACTACTAACAATATCGCAGCAATAGTAGTTGAGCCAATACAAGGTACTGCCGGTAATGTTGTACCTGCTCCCGGCTTCTTAAATGAATTACGTAAACTTGCCGATGAGGTTGATGCATTGTTAATATGCGACGAAATGATAACAGGTTTTGGTAGAACCGGAAAAATGTTTGGAGTTCAACATGATGATATTATACCGGACATTATTACTTTAGGCAAAGGATTTGGTGGTGGGTTTCCAATGACGGCAGTTATGTCCCGTGACGAAATAATTTTCTCAAAACCATTTGGAAATCCAAGCGGAAGTTCATCCAGTTATGGAGGAAACCCGCTTGCTTCAACCGCTGCTTATGCTACACTTAAAACAATTATTGAAGAAGGACTAGTTGAGAATTCAGCAAGAGTAGGCGAGTTTATGCTTAATAAGTTTAATGAACTAAAGGAGAGGATACCAATTATAGGTGATGTAAGAGGTAAGGGACTAATGATTGGAATTGAACTAGTTAAGGAACGAGGTTCAAAAGAAAAATTGAACAAAAAATATACCGAAATGGTTTTTCATGAATGTCTTAAAAGAGGTTTAATTGTAATGGGGTATAACGCAGATATTCGTGTTTATCCGCCCCTAATTATTAACGAGGATATCGCAGAGGAAGGAATTGCAATTATGGAGGAGGTATTTACATATGTCGCCGAACAAATCAAAAATTAAATCTACTTATAAATCAGCAGATACTGAAGAATTTCTTGATAGGATTTTTTATCGCAAGGTTGGATATAGTATTGCAGTTGTTTCAAAAGCCATTGGCTTAACACCAAATATGGTGACATTTATAAGTATTATTTTTGGTGTTGTAGCTGGTCATTTATTTTTTTACCAAAATACGTCGGTAAATGTAATTGGTGTTATACTTTTGATAATTGCTGAAGCATTAGATGGCGCTGATGGACAACTTGCACGAATGACAAATACTCATTCTCGTTACGGAAGAATATTTGACGGAGTTGCGGGAAACTTATGGTTCATAAGTATTTACCTGCATATGTCAGCAAGATTTGTAATTGAGGATGGAACTCCTTGGATATTTTTAATCGCTGTTATCGCAGGTATAAGTCATTCTTTTCAAAGTGCCATGGCTGATTATTACAGGACGTTCTATTTATATTTTATTAAAGTGAAAGATATTGATATTGATGAACTATCAGAAGTTAAAGATACATTTTTCAAATTATCATGGTTTACATCTCCCTTTCAAAAATTCCTATTAAGAGTTTATATCAATTATATCAATCAACAACAATTAATTGCAAAGAATATTAGAAAGTTGCATCATTTTGTGATTGCCAAACTTAACAATAGCATACCAACTTGGTTAAGCGAAAAATATCGCTCAAAGAATAAACCAATGATGAAATACACAAACATTTTAACAACAAATACAAGAATGATTGTCTTGTTCATAACAATCTTTTTGGGAAATATTTTACATTATTTTTTATTTGAACTAGTTATTCTGAATTTACTACTGGTTTACTTTATCCGAAGGGAAGAGAAAATTCATAAAGATTTATTAGATCTTGTGAAGACTAAAACGGAACTAACGAAATGATAAAAGGTGCCATAATTGGTTTTGGAAAAATTGCAAGAACTAATCACCTTGAAGCATATTATTCAGAGGAAATCGGTAATGTTATTAAAATAAATGCTGTTGTTGAAGTTGACAATGAAATTAGAGAAAATAGCAAAAGCGATTACAAAAATCTAAATTTTTATGCATCACTGGATGAAATGTATTCAAAAGAAAATATTGATTTTATTGATATATGTACTCCACCTAAATATCACACAGAAATTATAAAATGGGCAGTTGATAAAGAGCTTCACGTAATTTGTGAAAAACCTTTTACAATTTCATTAACCGAAGCAAAATATCTTTATAATAAATTAAATACTTCACAAATTTTCTTTTTACCCTGCCACCAGTATAAATATTCTCCTGTTTGGAGAGAGTTCAAATCCTATTATGAACAACTAGGAAGAGATGTCCAAACATTCATGCAGTTTAATGTTCTTAGAACTGGAGCAGACCCTGGATTAAATACACAATTATCTCCATGGCGTTTAAATAAAGAAGTTAGCGGTGGAGGTATTTTATCTGACACCGGTTTACATTACCTATACCTCGCCACATGGTTTATGGGTAATCCTATTAGAGTAACAGCAATTAATAACAATCTTGCTCATAGCGATTTTAATGTTGAAGATACATCGCAGGTAATCTTGAAATTTGATACAGGCATTGTCCAAATAAACCTTACTTGGGCTTCAAATTTCAGAAAAAATGAGGCTAAATTAATTTCAAAAAAAGGTAGTCTTTATTACTTTGGTGGAGAATTCATCACTAAGAATTATGATAATACTGAGGAACTTATTGGGGTTCCAAATATCTCCGATAAATCTCATTACACTGAGCTTTATATCAATTTATTTTCTGAGTTTGCAACCACATTACATAATAATTATCATAAAGAAGGAATAGAGGATGCGTTCAACTCAATTCATTTACTAGAAAAATGTTATGACTCAGCAAAATTACAAAGGAGTGTAAAATTATTCGATGAATCGTAAATACAAAATAATTTTATTTGCGGCAGGAATTGGAATATTCATTTATTTACTTTTAGATTATGGACTGAGCAATGTTTTGATAAACTTGCATAAGACTGGTTGGTATTTTGTCCCGATAGTTAGTGTTTGGTTTTTTGTTTATTTACTTAATGCAGTTGCTTTCCATTTTGTTCTGGCAGACAGAAATTCAAAAATTCCTTTTCTAAAATTATTTTCCTTAACAATAAGTGGATTTGCAATTAATTATATAACTCCTGTTGTTGGTTTGGGGGGTGAACCTTACCGTATTGCAGAGTTGAAAGAACAAATCGGAACCAGTAAAGCGGTTTCTGCTACTATACTTTATACAATGGTCCATTTCCTATCATCCTTTGTCTTTTGGATACTTATAATATTTCTTGCTCTTACTTTCCTTTCAATTACGTATACCACAAAAATCTCGTTAATCGTTGCTTTGGTGGTATTTGCAATTATAGTCTACCTTTTTATATCATTACATAAAACGGGATTAGTAGGAACCTTGCTAAATATTATTTTAAAAATACCCTTTATAAATAAATTGGCAATGCCATTAGCCAAAAAAGAAAATTCCATTCAAAAAATTGATAAGCAAATAACAGATTTGTATCTAAAACGAAAATCTGATTTTCTTTTTGCTTTACTTTTTGAAGTAATAGCTCGAATAATTTCCTCATTTGAATATTTATTTATTCTTCATGCAATTGGAATTGAGATCACATTTCTGGAAGCTTTATATATCAACGCTGTTTCTGCTTTCGTAATAAATTTGTTCTTCTTTATGCCTCTAGAATTAGGATCACGCGAGGGTGGACTTATCTTGGTATTAGAAACTCTAAAAATGACTTCTTCAATTGGTATCTATATTGGGTTGGCAAGCAGGTTGAGAGAACTTTTCTGGATATTACTTGGATTAGTCTTAATAGGATTAAGCGGAAAAAAAATAAATAAAAAACTAATAACTGAAGTGGGTTATGAAAAAAACACTGTTATTTGACTTTGGTGGTACTCTAGATACAAACGGAATACACTGGAGTGAAAAGTTTTGGGAAGTTTATCAAGAATATAAAGTCCCGATTCGCAAATTTGATTTCGAGACGGCATTTGTGAAGACCAATAATAGTGTAAATAAATTAATCATGAGTAATGATAATTTGAACACTACTCTAAAAAAGGAAATAGAATCACAATTCAATTATCTTATCTTAAATGGAATATTAACAAAATTTGATGCTAATAATTTATCAGATTTTATAATTGATAAATGTTTGAATGATGCTAAAAGTAACCTTTCAAAAAGTAGAGAACTTCTAAAAAGATTAAAAAAAAATTACAAGGTTGGAATTGTATCTAACTATTATGGAAATCTTAAAACTGTTTTAAAAGAAGAACTTATATCGGAATTTGTTGATTGTATAATTGATTCCAAAGTAGAAAATGTTTATAAACCTAATCCGGAAATATTTCTATTAGCAATTACTAGGCTCAATGCTAAACCAGATGAAACGTTTGTAGTCGGTGATTCGTATTCGAGGGATATTGTTCCGTCAAAAAATTTAGGTTGCAAGACAATATGGCTTGATGTTAAAAGTTACACTAAAACAGAGAATACAATTTGTGCAGATTATATTGTTAAATCTTTGTACGATATTGAAAAAATTGTAAATAATAAATAATGTAGAAATATTTCGGAGAATATAACATGGAAGAATTAAATACTAAAGTCATTAATGGTAAATTAGGTGTTTTACTTGTCGGTTTAAATGGCGCAGTATCCACAACGTTTCTTGCTGGTGTTTTAAACATTAGAAAGAATTGTTCAATACCGATTGGGTCATTGTCACAAATGGGAACAATAAGAATTGGAGATAGAATTGAAAATAATTTTCCACTTATCAAGGATTTTGTTCCCTTAGATTCTTTGGATAATCTTGTTTTTGGAGGATGGGATATCCGAGATGAAACATGTTTTGATTCCGCTATAGAAGCTAAGGTACTGAACGAAAAGGACCTTTATTCAATAGAAGAAGAATTGTCTGCAATTAGACCAATGCACGCTGTATTTCAGCAGGAATATGTAAAAAGATTGCGAGGAACTCATATTAAAGAGGGAAAAACCAAGTTTGATTTGATGAATAAAGTTCGCGATGATATTTGTTCCTTTAAAAAAATAAACAAATTGGAAAGAGTAGTAGTGGTGTGGTGCGGAAGTACCGAAATCTATATCCCTATTAGTAAAGTTCATAAAGACATTCAATCTTTTAAAAAAGGTATGAAAAACAACCATGCTGATATTGCTCCAAGCATGCTTTACGCATACGCATCCGTATCGGAAGGAATTCCTTACATTAATGGTTCTCCAAATTTATCAGTTGATGTACCCGCTGTTATCCAATTAGCAGAAAAAAATGATGTCCCAATTGCAGGCAAAGATTTTAAAACTGGTCAGACGATGGTTAAAACCGTGATAGCCCCAATGCTTAAGGCTAGAATGCTCGGATTAAACGGATGGTTTTCTTCTAATATTTTGGGAAACAGAGATGGTGAGGTTTTAGATGATCCTGGTTCATTTAAGACAAAGGAAGAAAGTAAACTTTCTGTGTTGGATTCAATTTTACAACCAGAACTTTATCCTAAACTATATTCCGATTACTTCCATAAAGTACGAATAAACTATTATCCTCCCCGTGGTGATAACAAAGAAGGATGGGATAATTTAGACTTTTTTGGTTGGCTGAATTATCCAATGCAATTAAAGATAGACTTTTTGTGTCGTGATTCAATCCTCGCTGCACCCCTTGTATTAGATTTAATTTTATTCATAGATTTAGCTAATCGTTCTGGAATGAATGGAATTCAACATTGGTTATCATTTTACTTTAAAAGTCCCATGCATGATGAAAATATTATACCTGAACATGATCTGTTTATTCAATTAATGAAATTAAAAAATACTTTAAGAAAATTAATGGGTGAGATTCCTATTTCACATTTAAATGGTGAAATAAATAAGTTGTAAGAAAATTATATTGACTAATTTCTAAATAATATGCGCTCTTATCAAACTGCTACATATGAGGACTACTTATTATGTTGATGTTTAGATGAAATGGACTATTTTTCTTTTAATTAAATTTAATCATCGAGGCTGATATGGATGAAATAAAAAATTTATTAGTTAATACTGAAGAAATATACACTTCTTTTTCAGATGGAGTATTCATGCTGAAATTCAAGAAAAACATTTTCGATTTTCTAACTGAATTTGAGCATAGAGATTTTATTTCAAAATTTATGAAAAATGTAAAATCTTGCTCTGAAATTTCTATAATTCTTGTTATAAATGAACCAGGTAGCTTTGATAGTTCTGAGTTTTATAAAAAAATCACATCCTCAACAAAAAAATATGACACAATAAGTAATATTAATTTTAGAGAAGTAAATATTCTAAATAATTATATAAAGGAAATTGTAAAATCTCCTAAACTAAGTATTGTAGGTCTTCAGGGTAATATCATAACACCTTTTTTCGGAATGAGCCTTGCTTTCGATTATAGAATTTTATCCGAAATATCAACATTTAATATTAATCATCGTAAGTTTGCAGAACATCCAAGCGGTTGCCTCCCCTTTTTTTTACAGCAATATTTGAGTCGAGGTGTTGTATCTGAAATTCTTTATGAAAAAGATTTGATAACGGCACAAGAAGCATTTCGGTTTGGATTAGTAAATCATATTTTTCCAGTGGAAGGTTTCGAAGAAAAATGTTTTGATAGAGCTAAAGAGTTGACTTCCATTAAAGCTAGCGTTGTTACAAAAACAAAAAAAATAATGAATTATCAATTCACCGATCTTGAGAACTATATTAAATGTGAAGCAGATTTATTAAGAGAGCAAATTCATTAATTACTAAAATATAGATGGTAATCATCCGTGCATTGAGAATGTTAAATAATGCTAACCTGATAAAAAAAAATATTTTACTTGGTAATCAATTTTATGATTAATGAAAATTTATTTTTCAATAAAAACCTTCTTATAATTTACTCTATTACCTTTACAGGGATCATGGGAGTAGCTAGTATAACACCAGCCTTCCCTCAAATTGCAAATCATTTTAATTTAGAGTTAGATGAAACAGGACTACTAATTTCAATATTTACAATTCCGGGCATAGTTTTTACTCCTATTCTTGGAATAATGGCTGATAGATTTGGTAGGAAAACCATTTTAATACCTGCATTACTACTTTTTGCACAGGGTGGACTACTGTGTGTTTATGCGAATTCATTTAACCAGTTACTTATTTATAGATTCATACAAGGTATTGGAGCTGCAGCAATTGGGACTATCAGTTTAACATTAATTGGTGATGTTTTTGCTGATGTAGAAACGGTAAAAGCTATGGGCTACAATGCAGTGATTATAGCTATTGGGACTACTCTTTACCCAGCCATTGGCGCTGCTTTAGCCTCAATAGATTGGTACTATCCTTTTTACCTTCCGTTGTTAGGAATAGCCTCAGTTATACTTGTTTTAATATACTTAGATAATCCAAATATAGATCGAGAGGATAATTTATCAAATTGTTTTCTTGAAGTTAAAACGGCTTTAAAGGACAAAAGAACGGTACAATTATTTTTTTCAACTATGATTACATTTATCCTCTTAGATGGGGCATTCCTAACTTATTTCCCGTTCCTTATTCATCAGAAGTTTGAAATATCTGCAAATTCCATCGGATTGTTCATGGCATATATGGCAATGATAACAGCTTTGGTATCCTATAATTTAAAAAATCTATTAGAATCCAATTCTGAAAGTAGATTAATAAAAATATCTTACATTTTATATGCACTTGCATTATTAATATTTCTCACTATAAATGAGGTTTCACTTATATATGCACCATTAACAATATTTGGAGTAGCTCATGGTATTAACATGCCAATAATAATTTCTACTCTTTCAACTATTTCTACATTGAATAATAGAGGAGTAATACTTTCTCTAAATGGAACTGTAATAAGGATTGGTCAAACGTTGGGGCCTTTAATTTTTGGTTGGTTCTTTATTATAGGTAAACTATCATTTGTTTTTTTAGGTGGAACGATAATATCGTTAGCAACATATTTAATTTTAGTGATATTTTATAAAGATAAATTATATCCAAATAATTAGATTGATTTACAACAATGGAATCAAATACGCCAAGATTAATTTTTGTAAATTACAAAATATAAAATCGATGTTATTGATTAATAATGCCCGTTATACTTGTGACGTACTATGCGCTAGCATGAACATCATTCTTATAGGGAAATCTGAAATTGAATAACAATAATAAAAGGAGTTAAAAATGCAAACAACACCCATTGAGTTCGAAAACGAATCAATTAAAACTTATTTAAACGGTTCATTAGCAGTTCTTGAAGTTAAAAAAGATGCTTTCTCATTATTAACAGAGCTCCCTGAAGGATTTAGAATCCTTAAATGGATTGATATTATTAAAAATGAAGAATCTATTAAAGGAATTCTCATGTTAGGTGAGTCTAATTTATATTGCGAAGAACCATATAAAAAGTTTCTTAGTCTCATTAGTGGTGAAGATTTGAAGGATCAGCTGCCTCATACTTTGAAGCATATTGATAAGGACATAAGAACAAAGCAAATTAACATGCTAAATAATTTCACCGTTTCCTTCCTTGAATTTCCAAAATTGGTCATATCATACTTAAGCGGATGTATTGTAACTCCCTTCATTGGTTTGGCATTAGCATCGGATATAAAAATAGGTACAAATCAAACATCTTTCTCATTTCTGCATAAGAAATATGGATTACATCCTACCGGTGCGTTACCTTTTTTCCTTTATACAAATCTTGGGCAATCTAGAGCAAAAAATTTAATGTACACTAAGAGTGAACTAAGTTCTGAAGAATTGCTTTCTTTGGGATTATTAGATGAGATTATCACAAACCAGAATACAAATGAAGTAATCGAATACTCTAAAAATATAGTAGAAAATAATTATAATACTATTATTACTACCAAGAAACTAATAAACAAAACATTTTTAGACCATTACAAAGAATTCATGGAATTAGAGCAACAAATGGTTCTTTCATGAAGAGAATAAATTATATTTAGCAAGCAGTACAGAAATAAATTAACGACTATTGGCTACAATCAGAGGAACAGATATTTTTTTCAAATAATTGCTGAACTTTATTAACATAAAAATAAATTTTGCATCTTCAGATTTCAGAATAAATAGAGCTGGGAATCTATGAATATTTTAGTAGGTTAATAATATAAATATGTATAGAACTTATTTTATTTACATTATTAAACCTTGTTTACTATATTTTTTAAGTAAAAACTTTCTCATTTTTTCCAGAGGATAATTTCCTCTATCAAAAATATAGTGAAATCCAACTCCATCTAAGATAGCTCCGAAAATTTTACTTTCTTCTTTAGGATTTTTAACACCAATATCTTTAAATATTTTTTCCATTGCCTTAAATGCCTCTGCAAGAAAGTCACTCATAAATTCACCGGCAACTTCTTGCACTACGGGTTGAAAAGCAAAATTCATGTACAAACGCCAAAACTTTTCATCCTTCTTCAGATTTTTACAAGTCAAATTGATAATGATTTTTAATTTTTCAAACGGATCATCAGTTTCTTCCATTGCCATAAACATTGAACCAATTTCTTCTTTCAGCAAACTAAATACTGCAATCATTAGATCATTTTTACTGTTATAGTAATTATAAGCAAGTCCTTTGGAAATACCGGCAGCTTTGGAAATATCATTTATAGAAGTTCCCTTAAATCCCTTTTCAGCGAACAATACTAGAGCACTTTCAATAATTTTATGATTTGTTTTGTTTCTAATTTCTTCGAATTGTTCTTTTGTCCGTGGCATTGTATTTTTTATTGAATGAGTGATCAATCATAAATATATTTTGAATGTAACTAAAATAAACATTTGGGGAATTATTTGAAAATGATTTTTGCTTTACTATACAATGAAAAAAAATAGCAATTTGCCTTAACTGAACATTTAGTCAATTAAAATCTAAATGACTCTGCAAAAAGTGAATTTGTTTTTATTGCTGGTTGAGTAAAGGAGAAAATGAAGAAGTAGTGGTAAGAATGAAAATAATATTATTAGCTGGAGCAACCATTATGAACTGCAGTTTTATTTAATTATGTGACATTAATGATTTCAGTTAGAATTAGAAAGTAAAACTCAATTCATTGTGTCTAATAATGACCTTGTCAAAGTTTTTGGACCCCATATTATTACAATCAATAAAGTAATTATGAGTTGAGCAAGTGTATTATAAAGTTCACCAGCACCCATTGCTGCTGGTCCTATACCTTCCGCATTTGCATTAATTATTACTGAGTTGCCTATTGAATGAAATGGAGAATAGTGTATAATTGATCCAATTTGCTCCAGAAAAATGCTTAAAATCAGTTAGACGCTTTTAGGTTCCATACACCCACCCCCACCCTAGATCAGGCTCTGTGCGAATAAACCAAATTATTTCATAAAGAAAAAGGCTAATTATTATTTTTATTAATTTTGAAAACCGTTATAAAATAAAGGTGGTGTCTTAGTTTGGTTGTGAACTTTCTATTGTTCCAAGTTCCACAATTTAACTATTGACATGGATATTCATAGTAATAAAAAGCTGGTTCATGAATTTTAGCCAAAGAATTCTGACATACACTTTGGATAAATTGGTATTGATAAAAAGTACTTAATTAAAAAAAATACAAATCGTTAAGGATTCTTAGCAAATTCTCAAACTAAAAAAAGACCTGCAGTATTTACATATTAGGCGCAGCCTAAGCCACACCCAATAAATTATTCTATGTGCCATAATAGTTTATCTGAAGCTATCGTATCAATAATAGTTTCTATTATTTCAATGTCAAAGCTTGTAATAGGTAAAGGAGTGTATTTAAACTTAGCAGTCAATAAAGTATTATTTGGTACTGTTATAGTTGTATGTCTGGGCTCATTTTTAACTCTAACTGTATCATCACCCCAATATACTTCTGCATAAGGCATATAATATTTGCCCATACTTTTATCTTTAGCATACACCACATACACTTCTACCAATTTTTTCGGATCAGGCTCCGGATCCGGGCATACAGGACATTCTTTATCTGAGCATCCTATAAAAGATATTACAGCAAAAAATATGAATATTATTTTTTTCATCATCCCTCCATAGTTGAATTGTTGTTTTGCTTGGATTTTTATAGCTGGGCAAAAAAAAGGGTGCACCCTCAAATCAGCTAAAAGCTCAGTGGCACGGCCGTACCAATACGCATTTCAGTGAAAGAGAGCACACCCCAAGAAAAATGAATTTCGAAGGGTGCAGCTTTCTTTGTTGCTCATGCGTATTGTAGAAAATTGGCCGTTTTCTGAGCTGAGCAAGCTCGCTACATAATATTTATAATTTTATTTGGTTCTTGTAGATTAACCTCGCAATTTTCTAAATAGTTACTTGAAATATAATTATTTTGTAGAAAACTATTGTGTTTTATATCGGAAGGTACGATCAAAAGAACGCACCCTCCTTAGCTTGTATGCGTAAGAAACAACAACGACCGTTCTCTGAGCTACAAGCTTTAAATACATGTTATATGTAATTTATAACTACCATTGCGGAAGCTTTGTTTTTTATATAATATTTTGTTCTTAATTATTTTGTGCGCTTTGTTAGTTAGAAATTGTACTTCCTTTCGTACGCTGAATAAACATAGTAATGGCTATCTGATTAACATTAGCCATTCCATTGAATTTATCTTGGATTTCGATTGCATCCTCAAATGACTGTATCATCATATCCAAGTAAGGGTTTGTTTGATTAGGTATTGTGTTTTTCTCCTCGCTATTTTCAATAATCTTCACATTATAAGAAGTAACCAACTTAGATCCCTTTTGTGATGCTATCTTTGTCACAGTAGCTACTGTTCCTTTCCCATGATCTTTTAGAATTTCGTGAACTGTATCCGGTGCGAAGAATGAATATTCTTTATCACTCCCGTTTGAAACAGCATATAGATAATACTTCCCGTATTGAGATTCACCAGTGATTGCTTCATCAAACAGCAGTTTTATAGTTTTTGGTTGATTTAATTCCAGCTCCAGCTTTGACCTTTCCATTTTCTCCTCCTCCTCTTTCTGATAGTTTTATAGAAAACTTTTCTTCCCCTATTACTATTTTTGTGCCTTTGGGAACTGTTAGACTCATCTTGTAATAGGCTTTTATTTTATTAAGATTAGGCTTAACCATTTCCGGTATTACCGTAAGCATGGAAGAATCTGCATTAAGCATAAACTCATCCATATCATCTATCTCGATCTTGTTTGGTTGTTTTCGGCGTAATAGCTTCCCGTTTGGCAAGTCTATTGTTTTAACATCTTCACCTTGCTCATACATAAACTGTTCTAACTTCTTTTTCATCCATTTTATTTTCTTTTGAATATTGCTGTTCTTTTGTAAAACCCACTGATCTAGATATTGTTTTTCTAAATCTGTATTCTTAAAATTTGTTGCTATATCTTGCTCAAGGTTTCTGATCTCATTCAGCACCATATCTACATGTGCAAGATGAAGTGATCTTTCCTTCTTCTCAACCTCATCGAGTAATTCCTCAAGGAAGTTCTTATCATTATCCACAAATGTTTACTCCTTTATTAGTTCCTTTTCTTCTTTGTAATCATAATAATTGCCTCAATCGCCAATATTGCTATCTCCACTAATATCTTTTTCATAGGTTTTCTTCTTCTCCTTATCTATCAATTCTTTCTTTATCACACGTATTGCTTTATCTAATATCTTTATTCCCAGTTTTATATAATCCATCTGTTTTTCTCCTTAAATATTCTTCTACTGCTTCATTAACTAATTTTGTCATTGGTTTTCCAATCTGTAGTTTTAGTTGATATAACTCTACCACCAATTCTTCTCTAACTTTCGGACTATACATAAATATCCTCCTCACAAATAGACTGCCCGCAGTGTTGACATTTATTATCAAGTTTCATCCAATTATAATTTGTTGCCCCATAACAATATGGACATTCCATAAGTGAAAGATCTCCATAGTACTGACTAAATATATTTTCATTATCATAGCCAGAGAATGATGAGTATTTTGGTTTATACTCTTTGTAACTCTCTATCCCAGTTTTATTGATAACTAGGGCGTGGTTGTTCTCCATTTGGTAATAATGGTTATTACTCTCTCCAATGCTAAATCCTCTCTTGTAGGTCGCTTTTATTCCTAAAGCTTCTTGAAGTATTTCTTTTTCAGAAGCAAAGTACAGGATGTCATCCTCTGAGTTATAGTACAGTTCTATGGGATTATCTTTCTTAATGAGTGTTAATTGCTCAAGGTCTTGTTGGGTTAAGTACGCGATTGCGAATACGCCATCCAACTCCTCAAAGAGACTTTTTATTGAATCTTCCTTTCTTCTGTTTGTTTTAGATAGTACAGGTAATATTGCTTCACTGTCTACTTGTGCATCTCTTTTTACCTGCTTGGTGAAAACTTCTTTATCATTATATATCTGTCCATTATGAACAATTGCTAATCCATCCTTTGTAAACAATGGATGATTATTCATGTTATTACTAGGTTCGCCTTGTGTTTTCATACGAGTATGAGCAATCATTATTTTTGGTAGATCCAATTCCATCCATTGAGAATATTTAATTAGGTTGGAAGATGGAACCGGTGATTTGGTAACTTTGAGTTGTTTTGTTGCCGGATCTATAAATGCAAAACCCGAAGCGTCTCTGCCTCGGGTCTCTAGTAATGCAAACATCTTTTCCATTTTCTTCTTTTCTGGTATAGTACTCCCAAAGGAATAATAACCCATTATACCGCACATATATGTTCTCCTTGAATTCGTTTACGAATTTACGCTGCTTGGTTTTGTGACTTTGGATTGGTGGTTAGCTCTTTTAAAAGTACTAGAACCTCATGGTACTTTTCCTCTCTGAGAGAATGCGATATGCTGATTCTGTTGGTTCCAACGTCTTGCTCGATTGTAATGTTCCAGTCATTAAGAGATGTGAACTGGCTTACTCGGTTAAATAGATTTGGACTTACTTTTAGTTGATACTCTTCACGGTCTTGTAGGCCGTACAAGTATAGCGCGTGATCGACCAAACCGACCCCTTCTCGAATCTCCGGTAGCAAGTAATCCTTATAAGTGATTTTTATTAATCTCTTAGGTCGTTTACCAGACAGCCAGTTTCTTGCCAGTGAGACTATTTCATTTCGTTGACTATCAAAGATTTGTGGATCATCTGGGGCATCCGGATCTTCATCCTCATCATAACAGTCAGAACACATTACATCATCACTAATGTTATACCTTGCATAATCTCTATCTATAGTTTCATCACACCTTGAACAATAAGTAAAACTTTCATTGAAGCAATCTTCACAATATGGGTCATCTCCATGCCACCTCATATTGTCGGGATCATATTCTCTTTCACAACTGTTACACCTCATGCCGCCGCCTCCAATCCCCAGTTAGGTAATATGTTCTGATTCCAGTCTATTTTCATGTTGAGCAGTAATTGAAGTTCGGATAATCCTTCTTCACAATCTTGTGGAATAGTTACAAGGTACTTGTGATAGTTTTTCATAAATGTACACGGATCTTGAACTTCTCTTAATCCAGCAAAATCTATGTGATCTTCAAGAACTCCGATTGTGGTAAGTTTTGCTAGTGTAAGTGTTACAAGTGCAGTTGAAGGTGAAAGTAGCCAGCTTCCTGGAGTACGGTATTCAAAACCATAGTATTTACTGGAGTGAGATTTTCTACCACCATAACCAGAAGTCTCTCTTTTATGTCTCTGTTCTTTATCATCTATGCATTCACTAAATGAATAAAGTACAGTATCAAGTGAATCAATAAGTTCATCTGTTGGTTTTACTCCAATATGTATATGACCACCGATTGGATATCCATCTACATAATGGCCGGAGATAAACTCAAGTTCAGGATGTTTGTCGTTGCCGTACTCAAGAACAGTTTTAATTTTTGCTGTCAGATCAATAGGCGACTCAGATTGTCCGGGACGGATTTCTGCGATGGAGTCATTCCCGTCTAATCCCATGGATGATCTTGGTCTGAAGTACTCATTTGCAGAAGTAAACCTTCCGTTTAGTCTGCATACTAGTTCTGGGTCACACCCTAGTGTGATTTCTGATGGTGCCATAATAAGAATCCTCGTTGATTGTTTTGGGTTAGATATCTACACTTATCTTATACCTAAAAATCTCAGATAGTTAGTTTATGGGCTAAAAACGAAGATTTGTTAAATTATGTCACCTTATTACGATGTTGTTATTGAATTATTCAAGTGATTTTTGGTTTGTTATTGAACTTCTGGGGTTGAAAAGTGGTTTGTTATTGAACTTTTGACCCTAATTTTATGTTGTTAAATGAATTCTACAACTTACTTTTGAGTTAGTATTTGAGTTGTGTGTTTAGAAATACACTTAATTTTTGTGAATTTAGTATTTTGATTTACATCAAAATTCTAGGAATAATTGAAAGTCTTTTTTATTAAAAAAATTATATCTATATAAATCTGTTATAGTATTTAGGCTATTAAGAAATAATTTAATCTTGGTTTTATCCGAATAATAAATAATGTAATAATTATCTCCATCAACTATTGGTTTTGATTCACTCCAGTGATCTAAATATTGATCGAAGTTCTTTAATACTTGTCTTCTTTTACCTTCCTTGGAATAGTATATTATTTTCGAAATACTGTCTGTCAAATAACTCTTGAGAATACTATTAACAGGGGTAATGTTGGACGGATCAGCTCGGAGCATTTTATAACTAATAAAAGGACTGGGATTCAATATTTTTCTTACCATATATTCTTTCATTCTTAAACTCAGCTCTGCTAAGAACTCTAGAGAGCCTAGAATTGGCAAATGTAGATTTATGTTGGTATTTGAGAAATAAAAATCAATTTCTGGGAAAGTATTAATTACTTGACCTTGAAGGATATACTCCCCCTTTGTTGAGTGAACCAAGATGTTTTTTATTTTATGACCTTCATCTCTTGCTACAGCTAATGTTTGATCCAATACTTGAGAGAAAATATTAGAATAATTTTGAAATATATTATCAACACTTTTTAATAAAATTTCATTGGTTCCATTATCACACAATAAATCGTGGGCAGTTTTATTCCCCAGGTCAGGTATTGGCCTTATTGAATGATTGTAATTTATTCTACCATTATTTTTAACTAAAGTCATACTAACATTTTCATCAATATATATAGATAAGGCAGGAAGTTTGGTTACATTTTTATTCTTGGACATCAATGCTAACGCAATAGAATCAGAATCACTGATAACGTATATATTTTTCTTTTCAACTATTCCGTCAAAAGCACTTGAAAAGCTAAAGCCATTAAAATATTTTAAAAATGATATGTTATTCAAAATTTGGCTTTCAACTACTTCCTTTTTAGTAAAATCTAGAACACCATTTAAAGCAAAAATTAGCTGATCGTCTTTATTGAGTTTTTTAATTCGAAATAATTGACTTAAAAGTAGTAAAAATCTTTTGCTAAATAGGTCAGGACTTTGAAATAGTATTTTTGATTCAATTGTCTTAAACAGATTGCCATTCTTAGTTTTTATACCTAATTGAGTATATTTACCACTTGTAAAAGTTGCTATCTGCATTTGAGGCTCGTTTACATTTTATCTATTAAAAATAAGCAATATATTATTATGACCCAACTCTGTGAACTAAGGGATGTAGAAGTAAATGCAAATTATTTTAATTCATTTTTTAATAAAGAAAAATTTGTCCCAATAATATATGCTCATTCACTTTACAAATTTCTTCACAAATTCTATTCAAAGTCTAGTACTGTAATTTTTTCCATTAAAATAATTAAACCGAAGGATGAAAGAATAGAAAAATTCTTACTAAACAGTTTCAAAAATTACTCTCCCGAAATTGCTGATTATGAAGAGGACATTTTAGAAATTGAGAATAGTTTCCCAGACGAAGAACTTTTAACTGATAGAAATCTAAAAATAAAATTCTCCAATATGATCCAAAATATTAGGCCTATCGAAATTGAGAACTTAAACAGAAAAGAGGAATATACATGTTATCTACCACTTATCAGCTCCCAAATAAATAAAATAATTAATGAAGATGAACATTGTATTACGATTTTTACTGATCCAACTATCGCAAAATATGATAGTGATGAACTCTTAGAAATTGATACAATGACTTATAGGAAGGTCTATCGAAATTTAATTAATGTTAAAGATAACTATAATAAATTATTCAAAGACAACAAAACTGCCGCCGAGCAATTCGTACCTCCTAAATATTTAGATAATTTTAAGGGAGAATATTTTGAAAAATTAAAAAGAATTAAGTCAAATAAAAAAATGAAGGAATTATATTTCTATGGAGCAGAAACGCATACCGCAAAAGAAGGACTTCATTTTATTTTTGGGAACTACAATTTCAATGAACATGATCTTCAACAAGATCATCAGATTATTGATAGCAATGATAGACCTTATGTGTTTTGGAATTTTGGTAAATTTTTTAATTCCAACAGACAAAATTATTTATCCCAACAAATCAGAGAGAATATACCAAAACACAGCAAAAATATTCAAGGGGATAACTCGAGATTAACAGGATATTTTCAGGAATATAAAAAGATTGCTCTCCCTAATGAAGAAGAAATAAAAACAAAAATAAATGGGATTTTTATTTCATTTATTTTTTCTGAAGGAATATTTAATGGTAAAGCCAATAATTTATTTCTATTTATTAAATATAATTTACTTGGAAATTTATTGGAGAACATCGATAATCCTAAGATTCTTTTTAACGTTATAAAAGATTTTGGGAATATTTCTACTCTAGACTTGATGGAAAACACTTCTTTTTGGTGTACTCTAATTAGGGAATATGAAGAAAAACTTGTAGAGCTTAAAAAACAAAAATACGATGATCCCTTGTATAAATGGATATTCGATGTAAGAAGAAATGATAACATATATTATGTAAAAGCACTTGATGTTAAGCAAGGACCATATGACTATGACAGATATTTTATACATATATTAATGATTGTCCAATATTCAAAAATTTATAAAAAACCCATAACTGCTGAAATATTAAGAAAAGCAGTATTGAAATATCATGATGAATCAATCCCTGAAGAAGTCAATGAAGTAGTTGCTGACAATACAATTTCTAAAAGTTTCAATAGAGCAATCAATGATAAAAACATTAAGTGGCTCGATAGATTCTTGAAATACATCGACAAAGATATTTCAAAAAAACATATAAAATATTACTTTGATCCAGAATTATACGATACACAGATTATCGGAGCCAATATTGAGCATAACTTCTTCGATAATCTATAGAATTTATTCCCTCCAATAATCGTTCCACTACTATCATGTCTGAATAATTGTTCTACAGGACATTGCATGTCCAAAGACTTAACATTCGATTTGCTTTCATTAGTTACCAAGATTGAGATCATTAAAGTTCAATATTATTTAACTAAAAAATGGAGGTCAGAATGTCAAAAGAAAAAAAAGAACATTCTACCAGTACTGATTCAACATCAGAACAGAATTTAGAGGCAACACTAGTTGAAAAACTATTAAGTGGAACTTCTGATATCAACAACAAAGAGGCTGAAGTCCTAAATCTTATGCAAGATTTAACAACAGTCGACGCTGAAATTAAGAACAAACAGAATCAAATTAAGAACTCTGGAAAACTGGGACCAGATGGGCTTTACCCAAACCTATCTCTATTCAAAAAATCAATGTTAAGAAATGAGATTTTAACTCTTAAGAAAGTAAAGAAAAAAATAAAATCTCAAATCTCTGGATTGAACAAGGAGCTAAAATCGGAGTATAAAAAAAGAAAGCAAAAAAATACTCGAGGGAGTTTAAGAATCTCTGCTCGCCGAGATAGTTATCATGGAAGAAATAAATCTTCAATTGAAGAGGCTATTTCAAATATGGTTGATTCGATGGAGAAGGATGATCATGATAGTCTTGTAAAACAACTGGCTGATCTTGAACCTAAGAAAGTAGAAGCTCTCTTAATGCGGACTTTACTTAAAGCGCCACGTCACCTCCATACAAAGGTTGTAGCAAATGTAAATGCCCGTTCAGGTTATCTCCAGCATTTTCGTTCACAATTAAAAAAAGGTAAAAAGAAATAATTAATTCATAAGTAATGGGAGTCATTGATTTGGCTCCCACTTTATAAAATTAAATACTGGAGTAAGAGATGGAAAAAATAAAAGGTATCACAATTATTGAAAGAACACATGAATTGAACATTTCTAATGACTTAGAAGAGCGTAATTTACGTGCCGATGGGGAAATAAAGGAATCTTCAATTATTCAAAGCTCTCACTTTATGCATGGTGGGATATTAGAAAGGCATTGGTAATACTGGAGATGTTCAAATAAATAATAATTCAAGAATAAAATAATAGGTTAATAAAATGCGACCAAACGAAGGAATAATAATTTCATTTGATATATCAGGTCTAACCAACTCAGTTTGGATTCGGTACAGGAATGAAATTAGGAAAGGTGTAGAAGTAAAATTATCATCTGATAGAAATGGGCAGTATGTGGCTGGTGATTTTTGTCGTGATGGTCAATTAGGGTTCTCACATATTGAAGATATTGAAAAAGCAAGAATGAGAATTAGAGAGGTCTTTGAGGATCTTGGATTATCTCACATTTACATAGATGTTGAGCCATTTTATTATTCAAATGATGATGTAGGCATCTATTAAACTTTAACTAATAATTAGGCATAAGAATGGTGAAGGCACTTAAGTCAAATAGCAGAGCAAAAATCGACTTCGGAAAGACGAAGGAAGTAGCGGAAGTAATTCTTCCGCCTTCCCTTTCTGATGACGAATTGTTCCGCTTCAACTTAAGTATGCTGGATCGATTCGACCCCGAGAAAATTTTCTACTCAATTAAGGAAGCATCCCAGATACTAAATCTTAGTGATGACTTTGTTGGTGGTCGTGTTCGAAGTGGAAAGATCAAAGCTACTAAGCTTGGTGATCGATCCATGATTAATAAACTCACACTCGCACAAATCATGACTAAAGGAGTATAACATGGGAGCTATTAAACAATTGAAGAATGGGAAGTTTCAAATTACTGTTTATGATCATACTGGTAAGAGACATAGGAATGTGTTTGAAAAACACAAATATGCAAAACGGTATGTCGACAAGATTGAAAACAAAAAATCAGGACAAAAACTTATTGATGCCGGTCTTATGAATAATAAATCTTCTGTGGAAAATTCTATAACTGAATTCATACTCACAAAAGTGGATCTTAAAGAAAAGTCCAAGAAAAAATACAATAGAGTATTAGAACAGTTTGGAGCTTTCTGTAGTCAAGAAAACATAATAGACATGGATGAGTTCACTCGAGACCTTGCAGATAAGTTCTGGTCAGAACTTAAAGCAAGTGGTGCTGCAGCAAAGACTACTAATTTTTACTTAATGGTAGTTAAGGCATTATTTGAAAATGAGGTTAATAGAGATAGGTTAATCAAGAGTCCCCTATCCCACATCAACCTACTGAAAGAAAAAGTTAAATCGCTAATTGAACAGCAAGAAGAATACTACGATGCAAACGAAATAGAATCATTCTTCAAAGTGAAGATGGAAGATAGTGATCGTCAAGTATTTCAAACACTCTTGTTAACCGGACTTAGAATAAGTGAGTTGGAGTCTTTACAATGGGAAAGAAGTATTGATCTGAAAAATAAATTGATAAAAGTCAGAATCTATGATGGCTATAGTACCAAGAATGCTACTTCAGAAAGGGATATTCCAATGACAGACCTACTCTATAATATGTTATCAAAAATGAATGCAACAAATAAACACGGTTATGTATTTACAACTGACAATGGTGGAACTGTTAGAGAAAGAAGACTCCTAGAAAAATGCAAAGTAATAGCAGAAGAAGCTGGAATCAAAAAGAATGCGACCTTGCACAAATGGAGACACACTTTTGCAAGTCATGTAATTAACACAGAAATCAAGTATGAAGAAAAACAGTACTTGATGGGCCATGCACCAGAATCAATGACAGATAGATATACAAAGATAGACCCAAAGAGCTTGCAAGTAAAGCTTACAAAATTGGATGAACTAATAAAATAATATTCAAATTAAATAATCTTAATGGTAAGGCCGCCCAATACTGGGTGGCTTTTTTATTATATGGAGGTAAAAATGAATTTAATAGAATTATCAGAACTATTATTAGATGAGAAAAAAGCAGAACAATATTTATTAAAAGTCGGTATTCTGAAAACTTTTACTCAATGTGAAAAATGCGGATCATCAAAGCTAGGAAGAATAAGAAGAGGCAGATACAAGTGTTATGGTTGTAAAGCTGAATGGGGATTCAGGAAAGGCAGCGTACTTCACGAGCAAAGTATTACCACTTCACAGTTTATTGGTCTTATAAAATTATTCGTACTTGATACAACTGCACTAATTGCATCTAAAGAGTTAGCAATAAACCGAAAAACTGCTCTCAGGTTCTATGAACTATTTCGTTGTTTAATAATGAAGGATGAAAATAATCATACTCTTGGAGGACAAACAATTCTAAAAAATGAAAGTCCAACATTTTCAATCACCATTCTTAGTGATAAAGTATTTATTACTACTGCTAAAACTGATTCTAATCACACCAATCTATTTACTGTAAAGAGAACAAGAGTTCCAAACAAGGAAGTTACTTACCATTTTAATTATGGGAATGTTCATTCCAGATCGATAAAAAGCAGGATGCACAATTTTCCAATCTCACAAAACCACTTCTGGCGATATGCGAATGAGAAACTACTTAAATTTAGGGGAACTAAACTGGACAGCCTATACAAATTCCTCAAAGAGATAGAGTTTAGGTATAATAATGGGAATAACTTGTTTGAAAAACTTATTGAGAAAATAACCAATTTTTAATGGTGGCAGATACTGGACTTGTTCGACATGACGATGATTTGGACAATAATTTTGTGCCCAAAAAATGTCCAAAAAGTGTCCAAGACACATCAGATAGGGCCAATTACAGCGTTTACAGCGGTAGGTTTTAAAATAAGAAAGCCCGAAAACAGCTTAAATTCACTATAAACGGGCTTTTCATATTTAGTGCGGAGAGTCAGGGATTCGAACCCCGGAAGGACTTGCATCCTTAACGGTTTTCAAGACCGCCGCATTCAACCACTCTGCCAACTCTCCATAAGATTTTCTGGAACAAATTTTCAGAACTTTCTTTATTTCAAGCCCAAAAACTAAATACTTTTTGTTAGAAGACCAAGTAAAATAAATAATAATGCTTTTATTTTCGTAAATTTAATCTGAAATTTTACTACTTATAATATGGAAGAAAAATGATTAGAATTCAAAAATTTCTTCTCTTAATTTTACTTTTAGTTTCTAATAGCTGCTCAACAGAAGAAAAAATTTCAAGGGTACCGGATTGGGCAAAAGATGCTGTATGGTATCAAATTTTTCCAGAAAGGTTTAATAACGGTGATGAGTCAAATGACCCATCTTCCGACGATATTAGAGGAGCCTGGCCTCATGAGGTTCCAGAGGGATGGCAGCCTCATCCATGGACTTCAGACTGGTACAAATTACAACCTTGGGAAAATAATGGACACGATTTCTATTGGAATGCTCAGGTGAGACGTTATGGAGGGGATCTTCAGGGAGTAATTGATAAGCTTGATTATTTACAAGATCTTGGCGTAAATGCTCTTTATTTTAATCCTGTTTTCGAATCACCATCATTACATAAATACGATGCAACTTATTATCATCATATTGATAATAATTTTGGTCCAGATCCTATAAGAGATCAAGAAATTTGGAATCAAGAGAACCCTGCAGATCCTAAAACTTGGCAATGGACTTCGGCCGATAAATTATTTCTTGAACTAATACAAAAAGCTCATGAGAAAAATATCAAAATCATTATAGATGGAGTTTTTAATCACACTGGTAGTTCTTTTTGGGCCTTTAAAGATATTGTAGAAAATCAAAGAGAATCTAAATATTTAGATTGGTTTACAATAAAATCTTTTGACGATCCAACAACTAAAGAAAATGAATTTGATTATGAAGCGTGGTATGGCGCTATGGATCTCCCGGAAATTACAGAAAATGAAAACGGTTTAATTGAGGATGCTGCAAAGCATGTTCACTCTATTGTAAAACGCTGGATGGATCCAAACCAAGACGGAGACCCTTCAGATGGAATTGATGGGTGGAGGTTAGATGTAGCGGAAATGGTAAATCATAAATTCTGGCAAAGGTTTAGGGGATGGGTTAAGGAAATAAACCCGGATGCTTATATAACCGGTGAAATTTGGTGGGATGAGTGGAAGATTAACAAAATGATGAACGCTAAACCATGGTTACAAGGCGATCAGTTTGACGCGGTTATGAACTACAGGTTTACGAGAGCCGTAAAACACTTTTTAAGTGATCAAGATAGCAGCATTTCTTCAACAGCCTTTACCGATACAATTAATACCATAAGAAAAGATTATTATAGTGAGAATCTTTATGTGTTAATGAACTTGTTGGGAAGTCATGACGCTGAAAGACTCTCTTCATTAATAATAAACCCAGATTATTGGTATGATCATGGAGCTGTTCCATCTCAAAGAGAAACTTTTGATGTTAGAAAACCAAATAGCTATGAAAAGCAAAAACAGAAACTTATGGTAGGAATACAAATGACAATGCCCGGTGCACCAATGGTTTATTATGGTGATGAAGTTGGAATGTGGGGGGGCGATGATCCGGATTGCAGAAAACCAATGGTTTGGCCAGAATTAACCTATGAAACAGAAACTACTCACCCATTTGGATTAAAAAGACCAACTGACGAGGTGACTTTTGATTCTTCCCTTTTTAACTGGTATAAACATATGATTGAAATTAGGAATAATAATATTGAACTAAGAAGAGGTGATCTATCATTTATTGATTTGAAGGATGACGATATTCTTTATTATATAAGGAAATTTGAAAGTAATCAGGTACATGTATTAGTAAATAAAAGCAGTGATATTAAAGAAATTCAAATTGATGAATTAGATGAAATTTTCACAAACTTGGTTACCAATGATTCGAATAACAGAACACCAAAAGTAATATTAAAACCAAATGAACTAGCAATATTAAAATAAGAAAATTAAAAAATTGCGTATATAAACGGGGCCAATGCTGAACCTTGTGTGAGAACTATCAAAGCTCCAAGTAAGATCAGGAAAAAAACTATAGGCATAAGCCACCATTTTTTTCTGACTTTTAAAAATTCGAATAGTTCAACAATAACTCTTACTTTACTCATAATCTTGATTTCTTATTATTGACTTAGTGCAAAAATAGGTAAAAATTAAGTTAATATTTAAGTGTTTTTTAATCGCTGCCAGTATTTACATGTTTATGAAAAAGCAAAAGAAACCCAACACAGTTTTTTATTTAATATTAGTACTCATCCCGATTTTATTTTTTGTAATCCTTGAATTATCTCTACGACTATTTAATTATGGTGTTGATACGTCAACCTGGATAAAGATAACCGACACACATTATGGATTAAATCCAAATGTAGCAAGACGTTACTTCCACAGCGTAAATAATGTTCCCGAATCAATTCAAGATGTATTTGCCATTGCTAAAGAGCCAAACACTTTTAGAGTTTTTGTTCTTGGAGGTAGCAGCGCAGCAGGTTATCCGTTTATGCCGCTTGGTTCATTTTCTAGATACATAAGACAGAGGTTAGAACAAAACTATCCTGAAATTAATATAGAAGTTGTTAATCTAAGCTTAACAGCAGTAAACAGTTACACCATAAGGGATTTAATTCCTGATGTGCTCGATGAGGATCCTGATTTAATTCTTATCTATGCAGGGCATAACGAATATTATGGTGCATTAGGTGTTGGTTCTATGGAATCATTAGGAAAATCTACAAATGTTGTAAATTTTTTGTTAAGCATAAATAATTTTAAAATAGTTCAACTTGTTGGAGATGTTTTAAAAGCTGCAATTTCACTTTTACCAGATGATAATGAATCAAAAAGTGGAACCCTGATGGCAAGGATGGCCCAGAATCAAAAGATAGAATTAGAATCAGAAACCTATGAACTTGGGATACAACAATTTCGGAAAAATATTACTGATGCTATAAATTTAGTACAAAAACAAAAAGTGCCTATTATCATATCAACTTTAGTGAGCAACATTAAGGACCAGCATCCATTCATCTCAAATTTGAAAAACAGTTTGCAAAACGCAAAGAAGGTTTATGCTGAAGCAAAGAAACAATACTCTGTATCAAATTATACTAAAGCTGATTCACTTTTTCGATTAGCCAAAGACTTAGATCAACTAAGATTTAGGGCTCCTGAAAGATTAAATGAAGTTATCAGAAAACTAGGTGCTGAATTTAATATTCCCATTGTTAATACAGATTCAATTTTAAGTTTTCAATCACCAAATGGAATTATTGGTGACAATTTGATGATCGATCATTTGCACTTAACTTTGGAAGGTTATAAAGATCTTGGCCAATTATTTTATGAAGAAATTAATAGTACTAATCTTCTTCCAAATAAAATTCCTATACATAAATATGAAAAACAAGACAGTATCACACGAAAGTATTTCATTTTTTCCGAATTAGATTCTTCAATTGCCAACTTTAAATTGCAATTATTGAAAAATGATTGGCCGTTCACAATATTTACAAAAAAGAAAAAAGTTTCCTCACTTGTTAAATTGGAAAATTATATTGATTCGCTTGCATATAATTTTGTGATTGGAGAAGAAGAATGGGAAAAGGCTCATAGAATTTTGGCCGCAACATTTATGCAAAGAAATAAATTTGACAAAGGGAAAAAAGAAATTGATTTACTTATTCATCAGTATCCATTAATTGTTGAATACAATAAATTTATATCAAATGAACTAATTAAAAAACAAAGATTTAATGAAGCTTTGGAGTATCTAGAAAGAGGATATAAGTTAAACCCTAGTCATTTTTTTTGTAAATGGTTGGGAATAATAAACTTATCTCATTCTAAGATTGATACTTCAATCCATTTTTTAGAGGAAAGTCTTAATTATATTAGTAATGATGCTCAAGTACTTTATAACCTTTCCGGAGCATATTCTAAGAAGAACGAGTTTGAAAAAGCACTTGATAGAATTCAGAAATGTTTATCAATCAACCCTAATTATAAAGGCGCAATACTTCTTAAAAATCAATTACAATCTATCGTTCGAAATAATTAATTAATATTTCTTTTTATTTAAAATAAAATAGTCCGGTATATTCTACCGGACTATTTCGTAAAGCAATTCTATCCAGAAATTATTTCAGCAATATCATTTTCTTTGTTGATATAAAATTACCAGAAGTTAGTGTATAGAAATAAAGTCCGCTAGCTAAACTAGAAGCATTAAAATCTATTTCGTAAGAACCAGCATTCATATCTTCGTTAATAAGAGTTTGAACTTCTTGTCCTAATAAACTATAGATTTTTAAAGTAACTACATCTGAATTAGGAATTGAAAATCTAATTTGAGTAGTCGGATTAAATGGGTTTGGATAGTTTTGATCTAGCGAAAACTTATTTGCAACCAAATCAAGCGATTGCACAGAAACTAACCCAGAAGGACCTTCCTCTTCAGGCTTTTCTGAATTACTCCAAACATCCAGAGGCATTTCCCAAGGGCTATCAAAAACTCTTGGGGCACTTTGACCAATAAATCTAACTCTTGCCCCTCCTTGACCACCATCTTCTTGTGTAAATCCCGTTGATGAAACAAATGCGTAGTTATATAAAAATCCGTTAAACGCCGGGCCAACAGTTGTTAGGGTGCCTTTATATACCATATCACCGTCTGAATCAGTTAACTCTAAAATTCGTTGATCCGTAGTCCATTCTAAACCATTTATTGCATAATATAACGGTTGTCTAGGGATCCAATAAACAGTATCTGCATTAGGATCAAATACAGGATTACTACCTTGCGAATCGGCTACAGTTGCAAAAGTCATGTCAATACTAAATTCAGTTTCAACAGTTGTTCCCTCAGGAATGACCCAATCGGTATGAATATTTCCCCAATATGTTATAGGTGCTTCTTGAGTTTCTTCACCCAAAAATTCGATGGGCCTATTTCTATCAGAGCCAAGAGTATTTCCTATTGGAACTTCCCAACCAGTATTTGAGAACTGAGTGTTTCCTTCAGGATTCTTAATAAAGAATTTATAAGCTTGTTGGCTGTTTTTTTCGTACTGAGAAAACGAAACATCCAAATACCATGCTAGTGGATCTATCGCATCACGAATAAGTTTGGAACGAGGAGGATCTGAGTCTCCCCAACCGTTAAATGAACCACGAATCTGAACTGAGTCAACAGTTGGATCGAAAACTCCGAGTTCGTTAGCAACACTCATATCAATTTCGAAGAAAATATTTCCATCAACAAGTGTTGAGGCGTCCGGATCAACATCATTCCAGAATGCAGTAAATTCATTATTCTCATCTAGTACGAAGAATTCTCTATTATCTGCAAGGCTTTCCCATGTTCCAGCATCACTCATTGTATCATCGGGAGCCCAGGTAAATTTAAAGTATATAAATTCGTTAGATGTGATGCTATCAGAGACTGTAATAGTAAAAACCGAATCCCCATCATCATCGGTCATTATAATTGCACCATTTTGCCAATCAGTAAAACTACCAGCAACAAAAACATTATTTGCTGCTCGATCAAAATCACCAGTACTTTCCGGTAATCTCATATCAACATTAAACGTAACAGAAGCAGCTATTCCAGTAGCAACTTGTCTATTGAAATATGCTAATGGAACGGTTTCATCACCACCACCATATAGGTATTCACGATTTGGATCATTTTCCCAATTATCGTTTCCACCACCATTATGGAAGAATTTATAGGATTGATTTTCTGCAGTGAGTCCTGTCAAAGATACTGTATAAATTTTATCAGCATCTTCATCAGTCATTGCGGTTTGTCCCCAACCATTAAATGAACCACGAACATAAGCTGAATCCGTTGTAACATCAAAAGTGCCTTTCGTAATTTCCACACTCATATCAACTTGGAATGTTAGGGATTGTGCACTAATTTGGGCAAACCCAAATAGCAACAGTAAAGGTAAAATTTGCAAATATTTTTTCATACTTGTGCCTCCTTTTTGTGAGTAATAACGTGCTTAATAATATTAAAATTTAAATGAAACATCAAAACTATGAATGAATCCTAAAAATTCAAACTCCTGATAACTATAATCCACACCAACAGCAAATACTCCTAAAACATAATGTAATCCTGCTCCAAGTGTTAATCCTTCTTGATTATCTTCTAGCAGTAATCCTTTATACCCACCTCGCAAAGAAATTAAATTATCTAGGAGAGATAATTCTCCACCAATATTAACATATTCGGTATTATCATTTGGGTGAGTAGCATCAACAGCTAGGGTAAATCTATAATTTCTTAAAAAATTGAAATCCCTTGATATTCCAATTTGTAATTTTAATGGTAAATCGAAATGATCGGTTTTATAATAAGCATCGACAGATTCGTTATTTCCATTTCGGTTAGGATCTTGATCGTATCTAATTAAAAGGTCTTCCCCTGTCATTTGTAGTTTTGATCCATAGTTAGTTATTATACTTGCAAAATTTATACCCCAAAACGGAGTATTAAATTTTGTTCCGATATCAAACGCAACACCATTTGCTGAAGAATTAAATATACCTTCAGTAACATATTTAATTGTAACACCTGCTGAAAATGATTCTGTAATATGTCTTGCATAGGACAACCCGAAAGCATAGCTGGAAGCAGAAAATCTCTCACCGGTTCCTTCCGGAAAGTACTCTGTTGTAACGTCCATTTCACCATAATCAATAGCAGTTATACTAATCCCAAAATTTCCAAGCTCACCAGCAGGTATAACCAAGGCGAGATAATTTAAGTCAATATCAAGATCTTTATAAAGATTAGTATAGGTAAATTTTACTTCAAAATCATCGAGCGTGGCAGCACCCGCAGGATTCCAATACAAAGATGATGCATCATTTGCAATAGATGAGAAAGCACCGCCCATGGCATTTGCTCGTGCCCCAATTCCAACACTTAAAAATTTAGCTGCAGTGGTTCCGGTTTTAGTAACCTGGCTATATGATGAACTTTGAAATAAGACACCTAAAAGAGATATAATGATCAAAACATTTTTCATGTTATAAATCCCTATAAAATTTTATCATCGTTAATTGATACTCAATCATTTTATTATTGCAAATTTCCCAACATCTGAACCTATGCCTGGAGCATCTACGTGGTATATATAAATTCCGTAAGATGCAGATAAATTATCTTTAGTTAATAGGTTCCATTCTTCCGAGCCATCGTATAAATTACTTTCATGTTGGATTTCTTTCACAAGTTCACCATTTACTGTAAAAATCCTAATGGTACATTCTCTTGGTAGATGTGTAAAGTGAATAGAACGAGGACCACGCCCGCTCGAATAAGGATTTTTTGGCTCCCATAATGCGCTAGCAATATATGGATTTGGAACAACTTTAATTTTGTCTAATTCAGCCTTGGCTTGTCCTTTATCTGTATACCCAATTTCTGATACAAATCGAAACTTATCATTAGATAGAAATGGTTTAATAAGAGATAATGTTACAGTATCACCAACATCCGGTAAAGTATGAGTCATAACATTTGTGTCTACTACATCTAAGTAAAACCACCAAGTTGGAGCTAATTCGTTTTCATTTCCACCAGGTTCAAGAAAAATAATTCGATCTGTATTTAGGCCTCCATTTGATGAAAACCATCCTGTTTCTTGTGGGCCCGTGTTGTCTAGTTCTAAGAACCCAAACTCAATAAATTGTTCCGTAGTCTTATTGTATATTTTAAAGTTAACTGGTGTCTCTGGGAAAGTTGTTCTATCGTGTAAAAACTCACTTGAGGTTCCAAAACCAGGTTCTCCAAATATTATTAAGTAGTCATTTGGTCTTTCCGAACCTTGTACGAATCTTGAAACATATTTTTCGAATGTAAAAGGCGAGATTTCTAAATCACTCCAAACAGAATTGTTTTCATCTAATTCTACTTTACTGGCATTTTTAAATCTTAATCTAAATCCATCAATAAGAGGGGCTTCATCATTTTCACCAAAACCTGTATTTTTTTCAACAACAATAACATTTGCAGTGGAATCAAAAACAGAATAATCTTTTGTTGTAAGAGTATCGGTTTCACCAACTTTCAAGGTGTCTTCAAATGTAATATGATACACATGTCCATCTTCAATTTCATCAGGATCTACAACTTCATATGAAATAGTACTGGTAGTAAAACCTTCCACAAGTTTTATTTGGCTTAAAGTTGGTGATACATATCCTGCTGAAGGGGCTTCGGGCGTTACCTGGGCCACATTTCTTCCTATTGTCTTAACAGTTCCATCTGGATTTAACGATATATTAATATTACATTCAGAAGGCGTTATTTTTCCAGCCACATATCCGAAATCATACGATGTTATTGCATAATAGTAAGTAAACCCATTTTGTGCTGATGAATCAACCCAAGAGTGTTGTAAACCTGTATCTTCACCTAAATTAAAATGAACACCTTCAAATCCAATTGAATCATTTCCAAAAATACCATTATCTAAATCAAACTGAACAATAGGCAGCCTAAATGTCGGGACACCAAAATTGTTTGTAATTTCTAATGCATCTTCAAAGGCCGGATCAGAGGATCTATATATTCTATATCCTTCAAAATCATATCCGTTGCCTCCAATATTCGCAATATACGCATCGAATGATTTTTCCGCTTCAGCATCCCAATACAATGTTACTCTATTATCCCCTGGTATTGCGGTTAGTTTTGGAATTATAGGTGCATTTGCAAATTGATAATCATTGTTATAGGTTTCTTGAGCACGTATTTTCTTATTTAAAACCGCCTCTTTTCTAATTGATCCATCCGGATCAAGAGCTGGACCATTTGCTAAAATAATAGCCAAAGAAATCGTTTCTGTCTGCCCAGGTTCTAGAGGAAATACACCAGAAGAGACATATAAATTATAATCTCCTTCCTCAATATCGTTTGGATCAAAAAAGTTACCTGGAACCATAAAACTATTCCAAATGAAGTTATCTGTGTAAGTAGTAATCCATTCATCTGATGTTCTATAGAAGGACCCTGTTATACCTATTTGATCTGTTTCTGAAACATCAGTAACATCAATATTAGGTTCGCCAGGTAAGCCAAATCTTGCACCTGACGTCGGATAGCCGTCCCCTTCCCCCTCATCACCCGTAAAAGGAACACCATCTAAACCGACATCATCCGTACCAGCATTCCAATCACTATCATTATCTATCCCATCATCTCTTGCTTCATCTATCATTTCATCAATTCCTTCATCAATAAACTCATCAATAGCTCCATTCCCATCATTATCAATTCCATCGGAATATTTTTTTCCTAAGTCCTCCGATTTTACATCATAAAGTACTATTCCATTTCCAACATCAACTCTAAAATATGGATCATCATTTGCAGCTTCATTTATCATTTCCTGAGTAATAACCGGACTATTTTCTTCACCATTATCATCATTATCAATGTAATCTGCAAATGCTAAACCGACATCATCTGATTCAACCATTATTAAATGTACTTTACCATCATCAGGATTAGATGGCCACCTTTTCCACAAATCAGATGAAACTAGATTAACCATATCGCCAGTAACTTCTGGACTATTGGTTTCAGCATTGCCATTTTGGTCTATTCTATCTGCATAGGTTACACCATCTTGATCCTGGAACGAAATATGTGCTTCATTCTCATCAATTAATCCGTTTCCGTTGTTATCAATACCATCATATCTCCTCTGATCATTTCGTGGTATTGAAGGATCGCTTTCTCCAACCAATAATTCACTTGTTACAGTTGGTCCATTAAACTCACCGTCATTATCGTTATCAATTCTATCAATCGCGTTGCCAGGCGTTTCTAAAAATGATCCACCGACTATTCCAACCGGATCTGATCCAAATGCTACATCTGGTGATTTATTATCTGCATTTCTTGACCATGCAATATCATTTAAAAGGTCAAATTCAGATAAGTTTCCTTGTCCTTCACCCCCCACAAAATCTGCCCATAAAATTGAAGCCCCAACTTTATCTAACTTTTGTGTACCATCGTTTTTAATTCTAAATAGAGAAAAAATAGCATCTTGTACTAAGATTTGCGACCACGCCATCATTCTAACATCCAAAATTAGTCCTAATCCTTTCCTCGTTAAATCGGTAGAATCTGGAAAGTAATTAGCAAACCTATCATATGAATTATCCGAAGCCCTAAAAAACAATTCTTGGTCGGCATTAAATTTATCTTTCCCAAAATAACCATTCCATTTACCAGGCCATCCTGCATCATTTTCATCAGTTTGTTTATCAGGCCAAAAATCCGGCCATGTTTCAGGATCATTACTAGAAGCAAATCCGTTTGGGTTATTAACATTGTAATAACCAGGTATTGGTTCAAAAGTCCATGGCCTTCCTTCCGGAGATTCAAGATAATGACATCTGGAAACAATTTTTTGAATTTCACCGTTTTCGTCAACTACTTCAGCTCCAACCATAATTCCTGCAACTGCTAAATAAACCTGTCCCGTATTTTTCGGCCACTCAAATGGGGTTTGCTCAGTAATTGGAACTGATCCTTCTCTCCCCATCATTCCATAATTAAAAACCGTTGTTCTTATCTGGTTTCCTTCCATCTGAGCTTTTCTTCTATATTTAGCATCTCCTCTTTCCTTACTGGGTATATGCTGACCCAAAAGGTCAGTAGTTATCAAGAGAACTACAAACAAAGAAAATAAAGTAGCTTTGTTTAAGTTGAACATTTAAAACCTCCGGCATTCATTTATCATTAAAATGAAAGTTTAATTCCAAATTGCACATTTCTTGGTTCACCATAATGATCAGGATATTTTATATACTCCTCAACAGTATTTGGTCTACTTTCACTTTCCCCAATATTTTGTGTTTCGGTAGTAAAGTCAGGCTGACCAGTATCACCAAAAACTCTTATTGGATTTCTATTGTCAAGTAAATTATAAATTTTCAAAAATGCATTTAAATCTAGCCCATACAAATTAAACGATTTATCAATTTTTAGATCGAGACTGAATTGATTCGGAATTCTCCTACTATTTTTCAGCAAACCGGAAGTTATTCCTCTGTCTGCAGTATACTGTGTAATTGAAGGTGTATAAGGCAATCCTGTTCCATATCGAGCTAATAAACTAGCTCCCCATCCTTCATAACCTGCAAATAGAGAAGCATTTACTAGATGATTTTGATCCCAATCCATTGGTATAAGGAAAAGACTCGGTTCACCACTTCCTTTTGCTGCTTCAAATTCATCCTCAGGTTTTGAGTTACTACCTTCAGCTACTTGGTAGGTATAATTTAAGTCAAATGAAAAATAGTTTGAAAACTGTTTATTAAATGAAAGAGTGATACCTTTCACATTTGCATAATCTTTATTGGTAAAAATGGAATATGTAACAAGGTTCCTTGTCTCTATAATTGGGCCGGCAGTTATCCAATCTCTAACATCACGATAAAATCCGGTTACATCAATTAAATAATCATCAAAAAACTCCTGTCTAAAACCAATTTCATACATTACCGTTTTTTGAGGTTCGAGATCCGGATTGCCGTATACCCCTATATTTATTCCGGAATTTGGAACTAAATAAGGTCCTCGTTGAAACAAATATTGAAAAGATGGAATTTGAAGAAAATGACCGTATGAAAAATGGATTACACCACTTTCACTAATCGGATAAGCAATGCCAAATCTTGGACTAACTTGAATTTTTGAATCTGCATCTTTATAAAAATATTGTTCCCTTTCAGCAATAGATAATTCTTCCATACCTGGTCGTAAAGGAGCATAAATATTAGGATCGGTAACATCAACAAGAACCTGTCCCTGAGAATCAAAATAGTCAAATCTAAGACCAACATTAATAATTACACTTTCATATTCAATTTTATCCTGAATATAAACAGAGGCTTCGAAAGGAGTATTATTATATTTCTGTCTGTTAGTTTGTGTTTCACCGGGAATAGATGGTTGAAACGGTTCAACAGCAACACCATCAACTCTTAAAGGCTCAAGTGAATAATCATCAAATTTAAGTTCGTGCGATTTAACTTCACCTCCCAATTTAATTAAGTGCTTTTCGGAAATCTGACTTGTAAAATCTAGTCGTCCTAATAATGTCTTAGTTTCTCTGAAAAATCTGTGTAAATTTGTACCCTCAGTTCTGAAGGAATAACTTGTGGGTAGAATTAAAGAATCAGGATGTAAGTATCTTGAATCAAATGGATCACTATATAGATATTCATTAAAATCTTTGAGAAAATATGATCCTTTTACCGTATAAAAAGATTTTGAGGAAAGAGTGTGCGTAAGTGTCGTTGTAAAATTATAACTTTCAGCAAACTTATTAACATCACCATCTGGATTCCATCTGTATTCATGGTCATAGTCCCGATAATTTTCTTTTGAATATAATCCTTCTAAATTAAATTTAATATCTTGAATTGGAAAGAAACTAATATTTCCTTGTCCATAATAGTTTTCTCGCCAATTCATTGGAACAACACTACTATCACCAGGTAATCCATCCGGAGTAAATCTTCTTTCCCCAAACAGATAGCCGTCATCGTAATAATACCTTCCATTGACAAAAAACTTAATAGTATTATAAGTCAGAGGAATTGGTCCTCCAAGAGTACCCTGAAAATTATAGTTGGCAATAGGATCGAAATCCGAAATGTGAGGGAAATACTCGGTAAAATTACTTGCATGGTCTCCAGCATAAACTAAAATACTACCGTGATAATCATTTTTACCTTCTTTTGTTACCGTGTTTATAATACCCGACATTGCATTCCCGTATTCGGCATTAAACGTACCACTAATAACCTGTACTTCCTGAATACTACTATTATCAATCTGTATTCCGCGGCTATTATCATACGCATCCGTTACCGAAACTCCATTCACCCAATAAGCAATTTCTGATGTTCTTCCACCTCTTATATGAAAATCACCGTCAGCACCTCTGGTTACTCCAGCTTGTAATTGAAGTATATCGTCTAACTCAGAAACAGGTAGATTTTCAATCTGGTCCGAAGAAACCAGTGCCTGGCTTGATGTAATGTCTTTTTGTATTCCCCCAGCCTTAGCTTGAACAACAATTTCACCAATTTCTATACTTTCTTCACCCAATGAAATATCAATTTTTGTAGTAAGATCAATTGAGACGGAAACATTGTTTATCACCTTCGTTTGATAACCAAGATATTGAAACTTTATACTGTATTTCCCTGGAGAAATATTTAGAATAACATACTTTCCTTCAATATCCGTAGCTGCTCCAAGAGCAGTACCCTCAATTGTTATATTCACAAAGGGAAGAGCTTCGCCTGTATTTTCATCCACAACTTTACCCGCAAGTTTACCTGTTGTACCTGCTTTCAAGAAAAAGTAGGGAATAAAAAATATTAATAATAAGTATAATGTTTTTTTCATGAGGAACTCCTCGATAAGATAAATTTATTTTTCAAAACCATATAATATTTATAATTCATATGCATCCGAATTTGAGGAATTTACTTTTTTTAGATATAAATTAAAAGCCTAATTATTTTGAAATATTTTTGTAGACCCTAAATTTTCCAAATTAACAACTACTTTGATTTTTTTCTTAAGATCTTCAACGTATTTTTCTAAAAGTTCATTTTTATATTGGTGTTTAACAGCAATTGCTGCTAGGTCTTTTACCTTTTCAAACTCTTCTACTTCATCTTCAATTCGATCAATTACTTTAAAAATTCCGTAAAAATTTTCTATCTCAATCGGTCCAATAATCTTATTAAGCTTACTACGCGCAAACAAATTTTTGTAATTTCCATAGTTTTCCGCTGGTATTAAACCGATAACTCCACCATTTTCAGCAGTCTGTTTTCTCATTGAATACTTTTGTGCTAATTCATTAAAGTCATGACCGTTGTTGAGTTTGGTAATAATTTCTTTTGCTAATGTTAATGTATCAACTATTATCTCTTGAACATTTATTTGTGCATGACTTGTAAATAGATTTTTGTTTGATTCATAGTAATCTAATATCAGGCTATCATCAATAAATGAATTATCTATTATTTCTGATATTTTATATTTCATAAATACTTTTGATTTCAAAGATTTCATCTTGTTAACTACCAGGTCTACATCTGTAAATCCTTTTTTGTCAGCAAGTTCTAACAATTCTTCTTGTAAAATCAAACCTTTGATAACTGTCACCAATTTATCTTTTGATGTTATTTTTTTAAAATGAGAATGAGGTAGCATCTCAATTTTTTTTAGTAGCTGAGAAGATGTATAATTAGCACCTTTATATTCAACTGCAATTTTGCTATCTAGCTTATTTCCTATAACTTCATTACTCTCAATACTTAATCTTACCTTTTCCCAAATCAGCTCAATTTGCACATCGTTTAATTTAATCTCTTCTAAATTTATTATACTACTAATGAATTCTTTTTCTGCGGGTCTTTTTTTATTAATTTTTAATATTTGAGTAAACTTATTTCTTTTGTTAAGATATTCACTCTCTGTTAAAAGAGGATGGGTTACTTTATCTTCGATTTTAATTATACTGTAACCGTTTTCTAATCTAATTGGTGCTGAAATTTCTCCAATTTTCATGGAGAAGGCCTTATTTTCAAATACTGGATCCATATCTCCCCAAGAAAAATATCCAAGATATCCGCCATTATTTTTTAGAGTAGAGTCAGTAAAGGTTTGTCTAGCCAGTGTATTAAAATCAACTCCTATCTTTAATAATTCAGCTAGTTCATTAATTTCTTCTTCGCTCGAAGCATATAAATGTCTAGCTGCAATTTTTTGACTTGATCTAAGAAATGCTTCCCTAGTATCCTTATCAGTTACATTGATATTTCTATATACTTCTCTATCTTTAAGATATGCCAGAACAACTTGATTTTCTTTCCAGATTATATCTTTTTTATATTCGTCATTCTCCATAATTGAGGAATTATCATCATATTCCAGTAAGAGTTTTTCAGATATCAAACTGTTAAGAATTTCTTTTCTTGCAAAAATATTATCTTTAATATTTGTTTGGAATATAAAATCTTCGTACCTATCTAAAAAATCAGATTGAGAAATTACTTTTTCTCCGACATTAGCAATTATTAGATCAGTTTTGTCATTTCCACAAGCTTGTAAAAAAACTATCAGATAAATTATGTTGACTAGAATTATTGGTTTATATTCTCGGAATGTTCTCACAATCTTTTTTTCAGATAACCTAATATGTTATGAAATAAGCTTCTTCGCTAAAATGTGAGTAGTGTATTTAGTAAAATAAGATGACAAATTATTCTACATAAGAAAACTACCACATTGTGGTGAATATTTTTAAAATTCTATTTTTTCACAAATAATGCTACCTAAATAGGTAGGTTAATTCTCTACTCTCAAAATATTATTATTTCCATTTTCAAAAAGTTTTACGTAAATATTATGAAAGCTAGTCTTTATATCATCAGTACTCATACTTAAAGATTTTTCAATTGCAATTAAACTATTTCCTTCCGTAATTTTTTTTAGAATATCTACTTCATTATTATTTAGCTTGTTAAGAGAATTTTTTTTTCTGAAACATTCCATGGTTTTTCTGGCAATAAAAGAACTCATTAGTACTTTTCCATCCGCAGCATCTTCAAGTATATTAATCATTTTATCCGCAGGAGTATTTTTAACCAAATAATTACTTGCGCCTACTGATATTGCCTCAAATACTCTTTCGCTCTCTTCATGGACAGTAAGAACAATTATAATATTATTCTGCGAAATTCGTTTTATTTTTTTAATACCTTCTATACCTGAAATTCCAGGTAAGTCGATATCAATTAATATTATATGAGCTATATTTTTATTAAACTTAGATTCAAAAGATTCAAAACTTTCAAAAGTATCGACACATTTAAAAGATGTTGAAGTATCGATCAAAGTCCTTAAGCCTTCTCGAATATTCTTTACATCTTCAACAATTATAACATTTTTCATATTTGAAATAGTAGTTTTGAGTTGAACAAATATAAACAGAGCATAGCTATTTAGTAACTACACAAATAGGGTGTTTTTATAGGAATGTTAAAAAGAAAACAACTAATTTATATTAAACCTTCTTTGAGGGCTTTTACAACTGCTTCTGATTGTGAGTGCACATGTAATTTTTTATAAATATTTCTGAAATGAAATCTCACGGTTTCTACACTAATATGCAAATTATTAGAAATAGCTTTATAACTATTTCCTTCAACTAAGCCACCGAGGACTTCTTTTTCTCTTTTCGTCAGAGATATTTTACTGTTATCACTTTTAATCGGTTTTGTACTTTGAAAGAAATCCACAACTTTTCTTGCAATATTACTCGTCATTGGGGCACCACCTTCATAAGCATCTTTTATTGCATCCAATAATTTTGCAGGAGGTGTTTTTTTTACCAAATAGCCTGAAGCTCCGGCACATAATGCCTCGAAAACTACTTCATTTTCATCATAAACAGTAAGCACAAGAATTATATAGTCATTAGAAATAGATTTTATTTTTTTTATTCCATCAATTCCCGACATTCCGGGTAAATCAATGTCCATTAAAATGACATCGACTTTAATATCATTAATTACATCTAAAAATTCTTCACACTTAATATAAGCGCCAACACATTGATATCCCTCAGTGCCGTCAATTAATAACTTAAGGCCTTCTCTAATCGTGTTGCTATCTTCAACAATTGCTACTTTTATCATAAATTTATTTTAAAATTGTTCCAATATACCTAACTAATGTACCTTTACCAATTTCTGAATGGATTATTAATTTGCCTCCTATTTTCTTAGCTCTTTCCGTCATATTGCTTAAGCCATTACCTTTAATCAAGCCTTCTTGCTCAAACCCAACACCATTATCAGAAAGAATCATTTCTAGTTTCTTACCTTCTACAACCGCATTCAAAATAATTTCCGAGCAATTGCTGTATTTTATTGCGTTATTTATTGCTTCTTTAAATACTAAAAATAGGTGCTGTCTATGTTCCATAGAGAGCGAAATCTTTTCAAGTGTTCTTAAATTCTCTGATCGAAAAGAGATAGATGTTTCAGCCAACAATTCTGAATAAGTGTCCTGAAGCCTTAGTATTAAATCATATAGTGAATCCCTCTGTGGATTAACAAGCCAAACAATGTCGCTCATTTTATCTATTAAATACCGAGACTTTGAACTAATTTTATTAAGATTTTTCTGAACATCGTCATCACTCGTTTTAAGTCTTGTATTAATTACTTCACTTAAGATAGAAATCTCGGTTAAACTTGATCCAATATTATCATGCAGGTCAGCAGCTAATTTGGTTCTTAGTCTTTCTACAGCAAGCATATTTTTAACTTGTGTAACTATAAAATACGCAATGATAAGCGCAAAAAATATCATAACGAGGACAATAAACCACCATGTTTTCCAGAATGGTGTTTCAATAATTATTCGAAAACTGGCACCGGTTTTATTCCATGTTCCATCATTATTAGAACCAACAACTTGAAAAGTAAAATCTCCTTCGGCGATATTTGTATATGTTGCAATATTACTGTTCTGCTTTTCCGACCATGATTGATCATAATTTTCTAAAAAATAAGAATACTGATTTTTCTTAGACATGGTAAAATCTAATGCAGTAAACTCAAAATCAATTCTATATTTATTATACGGAATCCTAATTTTCTTTAAATCACCAATAGTATTAATTTTTGTTACATTATTATCGTTTGGCGAATCTAACGGTGAAATTGTACAATTTGTAATTAATACCGGAGGGATATTTTTATTATCAACTAATTTGTTTGGAAAAAATGAATTCAGGCCATTTATTCCACCAAAAAATAATTCGCCGCTTTTTGATTTATGAGCTGCACCCCAAAAAAATTGATTGCTTTGTAATCCATCTCTTGTATCATAATTCCTAAAAACCTCTTCGCTAAGGTTAAACTTGGAAATACCATTATTCGTACTCAACCAAAGATTACCCTCATTATCACCAAGAATTCCATAGACCACATTACTGGCAAGTCCATCCTTTTCTGTGAAGCGCATAAACTTATAAGAATCTTCACCATTATTATTTGGCACTATTTCAACTTTATTTAATCCACCGCCAATTGTGCCAACCCATAATATCATTTTGTCTGGTAATGAATGTGATTGATCTTCATATAATGAAATTACTCTATTATCACTAAGACTATTACTATCAAGTGGATTATATAAAAATCTAACACTCTTGATATGCTTAGATTCCGGATTTTGTTTGTCGTGCATTAATTGAATTTTATTTAACCCCTTCCATGTTCCAATCCATAAGTTTCCACTTCTATCCTCTAAAATACATTTTGATTGAATTCGGTTATCACTAATACTGCTTGAATCTTGATGATTATGGGTAAAATGATAAAATTTGGATGATGATTCATCATAAAGATCTAATCCATCTTCAGTTCCAATCCAAATATTGTGTTTGGAATCTTCAAAAACTGCCTGAATAATACTACTGATTATACTATTGGAATCTTGCGCATTATGTACAAAATGACTAACACTTTCTATTTTTCCATTACTCATTCCTTTAGAAAAATTAATTCTATTTAATCCCCCACCCCAGGTTCCTACCCATAATTGCTTTTTTGTATCCTCCCATATAGAAGTTATTATATTATCACTCAAGCTATTTTCATTATTTGTAAGCGATTCAAAATGTTCAAATCTGTTTGTGCTTCTATCAAATTTATTCAAACCTTTTCCTAATGTTCCTATCCACAAATTCCCAAATGAATCTTCTGAAATGGCGCGAATCATATTATGATTTAAACTATTCGGATCGGATGGATTATGATTATAATGATTGAATTTTTTACTTGTATTCGCTTTGTTTACACCACCACCTACGGTTCCGAGCCAAATTAAATTAGTGCGGTCAATAAAACATGTTCTAATAAAATTATTACTAATGCTCCCAAAATCAGAAATATTATGCTGATAATTAATTATTTTTTTAGTTTGTAGATCAAGTATACTTAGCCCACCTTCAGTAGAAATTAACAATTTATTTTTATCAACATCCAAATCTGTGATATTAACGTTGGCAATATTCCCATCTTCGCCTTCAGAATTGAATCTGATAAATTTTTTGGTAGTTTTATTATACTTATTTAATCCTCCAGAATAAGTGCCAACCCAAATAATATTATCATTTCCACATTCTAAAGACCAAATGGTATTACTGCTTAAGCTTTCATTATTAAGCGGATCATGCTTATGAATAACGACCGAGTTCAATTTTGCATTAAATTCAATCAGTCCGCCACCTTCAGTACCTATCCAAATTATTCCTTCTTCATCTTTGCATAAGGCTCTTATCGCATTGGAATTATAATCCGAATTTTCCGTTAAATTAAATTTGTAATTGTTAAATGTTTTTGCTTCCACATCAAAAATGTCTAAGCCTTCACTGTTTGTCCCAATCAGTAGTTTACCATTTTCATATTCTAAAATTGAACGGATGTTATTTTCTGATATAGAATTCTCTTTTTGTGCTTCTACTCTAAAATGTACAAATTCATTTAATTCATAATCAAATTTGTTTAAACCGCCACTATTAGTTCCTATCCACAAATTAGAATCAGAATCTTCAAAAATTTTCCAAATAAAATTATCACTTATCGAATTTTGGTTGGAAGGATCATTTTTATAAATAATAAAATTATATCCATCATATCTATTTAATCCATCTTCAGTACCAAACCATAAAAATCCTTTGCTGTCTTGCAAAATAGAGTGTACAGTAATTTGTGATAATCCATCTTCAATAGACAAATGTTCGAATGTAATATTTTTATAATCAGGATTAATCTGGTTTGAATAAACAGTTGATGAAATAATTAACAAATAAAATCCCAAAAATGAGAGTAATACTGTTCTTGAAATATTTATTTGTTTTAGCACTTTCATTTTTATGAAAAAAAGAATTTTAAAGTTTATTAATAACTTAGTATTAATAGGAAAAATAAGTATTTCATTTGTAAAATACTTTATTTTGTATCTTTGATATTTAGAAAATCATTAATTCTTTCAATATAAGTCTACCTAAAACATACTATGCAAAAATCGGCACATCAAAAAATTGTATCATTGATAAAACAGGTTAAACTAGAAAAATTTTTTACCAGTGAAATTGAATTAAGGCAATATAATTATGAAACAACGGTAATTAAAAACAACCAAAAGATAAAATTACTCGTTTATTTCGGAAAAAAAGGAGTTAAAGCAATACTTCAAGGTAATACCTCCACGAAAGAATATACCGAGTTGAATAAGATAATTTCAGGTAATTACTCAATGGAATTTAAAGAGGAAGAAAAAATAGATTTTGAAGACTACATCGGGACTGATGAAACAGGAAAAGGAGATTACTTTGGTCCATTAGTTATTGCAGGGTTTTACGCCAATAAAGAAAATAAAAGCTTTCTTGCAGAAATCGGAGTTAGAGATAGCAAAGAATTAACAGACTATCAAATTGATAATATAGCAATAGAAATCAAATCAGAATTTCCTAAGAATTTTTCTATAGTATCCATTCATCCGGAAAAATATAATCAACTTTATGAAAAGTTTAAAAATCTGAATAAACTATTAAATTGGGGACATTCAAAAGTAATTGAAATATTATTCAATAATTTTGCTCCAAAGAACGTTATCGTTGATAAGTTTAGTAAAGAACCATTAAATGTATCGTTAGAACAAAATTTTGCAAACGTAAATTTTGTACAAATTCCTAAAGCTGAAAAATATTTAGGTGTTGCTGCCGCTTCAATTATTGCTAGAAACGAAATGAATAGTTGGTTTAGACAAAAACAAAAACAAGGATATAATGTATTAAAAGGTGCATCATCCGAAGTTGAAAATGCTGCTAAAAATATTTTTGCACAATCGGATAAATTGTTAATGAGTAAGTTTGTTAAACTTCATTTTAAAACCTCTAAAAAAATATTCGAAGATTAAATCGCTATTTAGAAAAAAGACAGAAAAAAAATTATATTTGTAATTCATATTTAAAAAGGGGAATAATGGCAAAGGGTAAACAAATTAAAAGGATTGGTATTTTAACTGGCGGAGGAGATTGTCCTGGGTTAAATGCTGTTATAAGGGGTGTAGCCAAACCCGCACATGATCATGGATTAACCGTACTTGGTATTCAGGATGGATTTGAAGGACTCGTAAGTGGAAAAGCTATTGAATTATATAATAAAGATGTTTCCGGTATTTTAGCACAGGGCGGAAGTATCCTTGGGTCATCAAATAAAGGGGATCCTTTCCACTGGCCCGAAGATATTGAAGGTAAAATAAAAATAATGGACCGCTCTGATAAAGCTTTAAAGAATTATGAAGCATGGAATTTAGATGCCATAATTGCAATAGGCGGTGATGGAACAATGCACATTTCTAAAAAATTAAGTGATATGGGAATGAATATAGTTGGAGTTCCTAAAACTATTGATAATGATCTCGAGGCAACGGATCAAACATTTGGGCATGACTCAGCTGTATTTGTAGTAAGTGAAGCCCTTGATAGACTGCACACTACTGCTTCTACTCACCACAGAGTAATGGTAATCGAGGTAATGGGAAGATATGCAGGATGGATTGCTTTGCACGGTGGATTAGCTGGTGGAGCGGATATTATTCTTTTACCTGAAATTCCGTTTGAATGGGAAGCAATTTATGATAAAGTAGAGCAAAGGAACATGCAGGGTAAAAAATTTAGTCTAGTCTGTGTTGCAGAAGGTGCAAAAGCAAAAGATGGAGAAATGATAGTAAAAGCTAAAGACATAAAACGTACGGATCCTATTCAACTTGGTGGAATTGCAGAATACGTTTCAAAAATGATTTCCGACAATACTGATTTGGAGACTAGATATACGGTATTAGGACATCTGCAAAGAGGTGGTAGTCCTACTCCATTTGATAGAATATTATCTACACGTTTTGGAACTTACGCTATTGAATTGGCAATTAAGAAAAAATTTGATCGAATGGTTGCTCTTAAGGGCTCTGATATAACTAGTGTTAAAATAGAAGATGCAATAAAAAAGCAAAAATTAGTTACTACAACCAACCAAACATTAAAAACAGCTCGGGCTGTAGGGGTAAGTTTCGGAGTAAAGAAATTATAATTTGATTGCTTTTTTTTGAAAAAAACCTTACGTTTTAATTCTATATTTTGTTCTTTTAAGGGGTCGTAGTTCAGTTTGGTTAGAACGCCTGCCTGTCACGCAGGAGGTCGCGAGTTCGAGTCTCGTCGGCCCCGCCAAGATTTCCTTACAATTGATTGTAAGGATTTTTTTTACCTACTTTTTAATTATATTTTTTGATAATTAAACGTATTAAGGATTGAAGGGATAAATAAATGTCAATTTCGAAAAAATATTTAAAATCAAGGCCAGTATGTAAAATTACTTTTAGAATTCCGGCTGAAATTGGAATTAATCATAAGACAGCATATGTTTTAGGTAATTTTAATAACTGGGATAAACAAGCTCACCGTATGAAAAAGTTAGTGAAGGATGGTTCATTTTCTGTTATTGTCGATTTAGAAGTCGGTCAAGAATACGAATTTAAATATTTAATTGACGACCATATATGGCTAAATGATGATTCAGCCGATAAAGAAGTTTCAACACATTTTGGTGATTCTTCAAACTCTGTTATATCTGTTTAGTTTTAGAGATTTTTTTACTTAAAATTATAAATTATTTTCAACATTACTATATGGGATAGTAAATTTGAATTTACTGCCCTCTCCTAAAGTACTTTCTGCCCAGATTTTTCCACCTTGTTTTTCAATAAATTCTTTACAAAGTATTAAGCCAAGACCTGTTCCCTTTTCCTTCTCCGTACCCTTTGTAGTAATATTCTCATCAATTTTAAATAGTTTGGATAAAATTTCATCCTTCATTCCTACACCGGTATCTTCCACTGATATCTGCAACATGTTCTGGCCGCTTAATTCTTCAGCTAACACTTTAATTTCACCACCTTGGCTTGTAAATTTGACTGAATTTGAAACTAAATTCCGCAATATTGTGTCAACCATAAATTTATCTGCTTTAACTAAATATTCATGTTCAATATTGTTTGACAGAATTATTTTTTTACGAGCTGCACTAACCTGATAAAGGGCAATAACATCATTTACCAAGTTATTAAAATCAAAATTAATCGGATTAAACTCAATTCTCCCTGTCTGAACTCTTGACCATTGTAACAAATTTTCAAGTAAATTTTGAATATTTTTAGATGATTTATATATGCTTCCGGTAAAATCTTTTATTTCTTCTTGAGTTAATGTATCAATATCCTCAAGAATTACTTCAGCAAAACCAGTTATTGATGTGAACGGACTCCTTAAATCATGAGAAATAATGGAAAAAAACTTGTCTTTACTTGCATTTAATTCTTGCAATCTAGATTCAGATTCTGTCAGCATTTCATTTAATCTTGCAAATTCATTTGCATTTTCTTCCATCAATTCTTTATTAAACTGAAGTTCTTCAACAAATCTTTTCATTTCTTTTTCATCATTTAATCTATCCGTAATATCGTGAAATGCAGCTACACAACCAATAATTTCTCCATTTCTTTTTATTGGAGAGGCAACATATGAAACAGGAATTTGATAACCATGTTTATTTATATAATAATCTTCAAGAACTCTAATGGTTTCACCAGTATTAAACACCTGTTTAACTGGACAAATATGATCTTTGTTATTTCCTCGGTTATGAATTATTTTGTGAATATTTTTCCCTTCTAACTCTTCGACAGAATAACCGAGTAACTTTGTGAATTCAGGATTTGCAAATTGCAAATGAAAGTTAGAATCAATCATAAAAATACCATCCCCAATTACTGATGTTATTTCAGTAAATTGAGTCTCACTCTCAAGTAATTTCGTTTCAATTTCTTTTCTCTCAGTAATATCAAGACCGACACCAAGAACGCCTAAAAAATTACCATCTTCAGAAATTCTTGGCACAATGTGAGTAAGAATCCAACGATATTCATCATTATTATCTTTTACCCGTATTTCACATTTCATTACTTCTTTTGTTCTAAAAACTTGCCGTAGATTGTATTTAAGGAAATCAATATCATCTTCATGAATAAAATCTTGCAAAGATTTATTTTCAACAGATCCGCCAATAAAATTCATTCCTTTCCTGTTAACGTAATTTGGTATAATTCTATTGTCAGTTACCCATACCATAACAGGAAGATTATCTGCCATGCTCGCAAAACGAGATTCACTTTCTTTTAATTCTTCAATGGTTCTCTTTCGTTCATGAATATCGCTAAGAACCCCGGCAATTCGTAAAGGGTTATTATTTTCATCTCTTGTTGCAACTTTCCCTTTATCTAAAACCCACTTCCAATCACCATTTTTTGTAAGAACACGATACTCACAAATAAATTGATTAGTTTTGCTTTCAAGGTGAGAATGTAAAGATTCAAGAACAAAATCGATATCATCATGATGAATTCTTTCTTGCCAGGTTTTCTGATCAGCTTTAAGCTGACCTTTTCTAAAGCCAAGTATTTCATAGTATTGTTCACTATAAAAAATTTCTTCCTTTTCTAGGTCCCAATCCCAAAATCCATCATTAGATCCTTCAAAGATAATTTGCAATCTCTCGGCATTCTCTACCAGCAATTCAAGCGCTACATCTCTTTCCTGAATGATTTTTTCTTTATCTTTTTCATCTATTTCATTACAATTTGTACATTCAACAACTTCTTTCCTCTGTTTTAGCAAGTCCTCATAATTTTTTCTTAATGTATCTTCCCTTGCAGATAGCTGTATGTATAATATTTCATCGTTTCTTTTAATAGGAGTAAATTCAACCGAATAAGTCAGTGTTTTACCAATAATTTTATATTCGATAATATCACTAAATTTTTCTCCGGAAAATGCCCTATCTAACCAACTATTCCATTTTGATGTCAATTCACTGAATCTGGATATTCCCAGATACGAATCCAACGATTTGTTCTCTTCCAAAGGTTCATTTACAAATAAATCAAATGATTTCTTAAAAGATTTGTTATAGTAAGCCAGTTGATATTCACGATCAAATGCAACTATCAGATCGCTCGTGGCATCAAGAATTACTTGATGATCAGGAGTAAGTCGGGGGTTAAATACTTTTTCTGTAATCATTATTTTAATGATGCATTAATATTATTTCTTCACTATCGTAAATTAATTATGATTATTTAAAAACTTATTTCATTTTATTTCGTCTATTTTATAAAAGAATTAGGTGGAATTATGTTTACGTTTATATTATGGGTTCTTTTGGCAATAATTTCTTTACCGCTTGCAATTGCAGTACTAGTTTTATATCCTTTCATATGGTTGTTGCTTTTACCTTTTAGATTATTAGGAGTAGCCGTAGGAGCAATATTCGAGATATTAAAATCCTTAATATTATTACCCTTCAAATTACTTAGAATTGTTTAGTCCATAAATTCTTCTTAATTAACAACTATTTTATTAGATTCTCTTATAAGATATTTTATCCTTTTTAGAGTTTTTTATGATTTGGAACCTTGGAAGTACAATATCATTAATTTTAAATATATTTTTATTAACTCATTGCCAATCAATACAAAAAAAAGAACCTCTGATGAACGATCCAAACCAGACATTTACAAATAATCTAATCAACGAAAAAAGTCCTTATTTATTACAACATGCCCATAATCCGGTAAATTGGTATCCCTGGAGTGATGAAGCTTTTAAAAAGGCGAGAACGGAAAATAAACCGATTTTTTTATCAATTGGTTATTCGACCTGTCATTGGTGTCATGTAATGGAACATGAATCCTTTGAGGATATAGACGTAGCCAAACTAATGAATGAAGCTTTCATCTCTATTAAAGTTGACAGAGAAGAGAGACCGGACATTGATAACATATATATGTCGGTCTGTCAAATGTTAACAGGAAGTGGAGGCTGGCCTCTTACAGTTATAATGACTCCTGATCAAAAACCATTTTTTGCCGGAACTTATTTTCCTAAACACACAAGAGGAAATAGAATTGGGATGATGGAATTGATTCCAAAAATTCAAAATGCTTGGATGACTCAAAAAGATGAAATTTACAAATCTGCAGATGAAATTACTAATCGAATAAGTGCACAATTTGTAAGCAGTAAAGAAAGTATCTCTGAAGATATATTTGACAAAGCGTTCAAGGATTTTGAAAACAGATACGATGAAAAATACGGCGGATTTGGTGATCGCCCAAAATTTCCATCACCCCATAATCTTTCATTTTTGTTAGGATACAACGAAAAAAGTAAGTTACAAAAACCACTGGACATGGCAACTAAAACACTGATTGAAATGAGAAAAGGCGGGATATTTGATCATATTGGTTATGGTTTTCACAGATATTCTACCGATAAAAAATGGTTTCTCCCTCATTTTGAAAAAATGTTATATGACCAAGCTATGCTAACTATAGCTTATGCAGATGGTTATCAACAAACTAAAAATTCTATTTTCAAAAAGACTGTTGATGAAATTTTAACATATATTCTTAGGGATATGGTTTCGCCAAATGGAGGATTTTATTCTGCCGAAGATGCCGACAGTGAAGGTGAAGAAGGTAAATTTTATCTATGGCATAAAAATGAAATTCTGAAATTGTTAGGTAATGAAGATGGGGAATTATTATCAAAATTATACAATGTTGATAAAAACGGTAATTATTTTGAAGAGGCCACCGGCCACCAAACAGGCACAAATCATCTATACTTAAGCGAAGAGCCAAATCTTGAATTGTTAAATAAACTAAATCCAAAAAGAGAAATTTTATTTGCTGAACGAGAAAAAAGAATACACCCTTACAAGGATGATAAAATTTTAACCGATTGGAACGGATTAATGATTGCTGCTTTAGCAAAAGCCGGGAGAATTACAAATAATAAGCTATATATAGAATCAGCAAAAAAGTCCGTTAATTTTATTTACTCTAATCTAGTAAATGAACAAAGTCAATTGCAACATAGATTTAGAGACAGCGAAGCGGCAATATCTGCTCAAATTGATGATTATTCGTTTTTAATTTGGGGTTTACTAGAACTCTACGAAACAACATTTGATGAAAATTATCTGGAAAAGGCGATAGAATTAACCGATTTTTTACTGTTAAAATTTTGGGATAATGATAATAATAGTGGATTCTATTTCACATCTTCAGATAATTCCAATTTAATTGCCCGACCTAAAGAATTTTACGATGGCGCCATTCCATCTGGAAATTCAGTTATGTTTTCAAATCTTCTTAAACTCAGTAAGTTAACCGCAAATTCCAACTACACGGATTATGCCCACAAATTAGAATTAGCATTTAAGCAATTTGTTGATAGAGCTCCAACCGGATTTTCTCAATTTTTAACCGGTTTATTATTTTCACACGGACCTTCATTCGAAATTATCATTGCAGGCGAAAGAGAATCGAATGAAACTACTGAAATTCTTAATGCAATAAACTCAATATATCTTCCTAACAAAGTTGTAATGTTAATTACTGAGAGAAACAAGGATAAATTATTAAGAATTGCACCTTTCATAAAGGATTATAGCAAAATTGATGAACGTACTACTGTATATGTATGCAAAAATTATGTGTGTAATTTACCAACTAATGATAAAAACAAAGTATTAGAATTATTAAAAAATTAGGTTATTGAGGTAATTTATTTCTTAAAATATTATACAATAATGAACCTGACATAGCACCAATTAAAGTTGCAAATGCAACATACTCGCCTGTCCCAATTTGTGCAAATATTGGTCCCGGACAAGCACCGGTAATTGCCCAACCAATTCCAAAAATAGTCCCACCTATTATTGTTCCTTTATTCAATTCTTTACCACTAAAATCAAGATTCTCTTTGGAGAGGCTTTTTAGTTTAACTTTTTTTAAAATCTGTATCGATATAATTCCTACAATTACTGCTGTTCCAATTATTAAATACATATAAGGTTCTTCAAATCGAAACATTTTTTGTATTCTAAACCAACTAATTACTTCTGATTTTGTTAAAACGAAACCAAAAGATATTCCCAAGAAAATAGACGTAATTTTATTCATAAAATAAATCCCGCTAAAAAATAAATGTGTAGATCAAACCACCAACAAAAAAGGAAATGGTAGCCAACAGACTGCTTAATTTTAACATAGATAAACCGGTTATAGAATGACCAGATGTACAACCATTAGCATAGCGGGTTCCAAATCCGACTAACAATCCACCCAAAAAAAGAGTAATTATTCCTTCAATTGAGTAATATTTCTGTGGAAGAAAAATATTGATCCCCTCATCAAAGAAACTTGTAGCCAGTATTCCTCCTACAACAATTCCAATTACAAAATAAAGCTTCCAAGAATTTTCGTTTAACTCTTCTTTTGAAAATAATTTTTTTGTTTTAGGTATTATGACAGAACAAACATTTTGCATAGCTGATGAAATTCCAAATTGTTTGTTTCCCAGTAACAAAATTATTGGAACAAATAATCCGATTAGGATTCCATAAATTAACCAATCTAAATTTTCAAATATTTCCATAATTTTAATTTTTTATGTCAAATGAATATGAAATTTTTACGGTTTTCTCTAACATTGCCGAAACAGAACAATATTTTTCCATTGATAAGGACACTGCTTTTTCTACTTTTGTTTTATCAAGGTCACCAAAGAATATAAATTCAATATTTATTTCAGTAAAAACAGCAGGTGTTTGCTTGTAATCCCTTTTCCCATCAATATAAATTTTTAGGTCTTGTAAATCCTGTCTTTGCTTCTTAAGAATACTTATTATATCCATGGCTCCACATGATCCAAGTCCCATTAGTACTAATTCCATTGGTCTAACACCAGAATTTGAGCCACCGATTTCTTCAGATCCATCAATGTGTACATGATTGGCAGAGCTTCCAATTCCCTCAAAATGGAATCCCTGATCAATTCGATTTAATGTTACTTTCATATTTTATTCTATTTTGATTTTATTAGTGCATTATTTATATCACTTAGTATATCCGAGCGATCTTCTAAACCAACTGAAATTCTTATAGTAGAAGGGTTTATTCCAACTAACGATCGTTCACTATCTGTTAATTTTGAATGAGTTGTTGAAGCTGGATGAGTAATAATAGTTCTTGTATCACCCAAATTTGCTGTTTTAGAAATCATCTCAACAGAATCGATAAACCTTTTTGCTCTTTCAAAACCACCCTTTAAATTTATTGTAACAATCCCCCCACCCATTTTCATTTGTTTTTTAGCTAATTCATGTTGGGGATAGGATTTAAGAAATGGATATTTTACTAAATCAATTTCATTACTTTTCAGAAGTTCTTCAGCAAGAAAAATTGCATTACCGCAGTGTTTTTCCATTCTTACTGAAAGTGTTTCTAAACTTTTCGATAGAATCCACGCATTAAATGGTGAAAGAGATGGACCAGTTTGACGTGCAAAAAATCTAATCTCCTTTATTAAGTCTTCATCACCAACTGTCACTCCTCCAATAACCCTTCCTTGTCCGTCGATGTATTTAGTAGCTGAATGCGAAACCAAATTGGCCCCAAAATCAATTGGATTTTGAATTATGGGGGTCGCAAAACAATTATCAACATGAAAGATTAAATTGTGTTTTCTACAAAGATTTCCTGCTAATTCAAGATCAATAATTTCTAATCCAGGATTTGAAGGTGTTTCAGTAAATAGCATTTTTGTATTTGGTCTTATTTCATTTTCCCATTCATGCTGATTTTTTGCATCGACATAAGTATGATCTATACCCCATTTATGAAGAATTTTTGTTAATATTTGATGTGATGAGCCAAAAAGAGCTCGCGAAGCTAAAACATGATCTCCCTTTTCGAGAAGCGCGGCAAAACCACAAAATATAGCAGCCATCCCGGAAGCAAAAGCAAACCCATCATCTGCTTTTTCTAAAGAGGTCATTTTACTAATAAATTCGCTCGTATTTGGATTAGAAAATCTGGAATAAATATTACCCTCAACTTCATCCTCAAATAAAGCCCTACCATGTTCAGCATCGTTAAAAACAAAACTCGAAGTTAAGAAGAGAGGCACGGAATGTTCATTGTGTAATGATCTATCAACCTGTGTTCTTATTGATTTTGTTTCTTTTTTCATAATACCTCTATATAATAAAAAAGCCTTTCAAGGATATGAAAGACTTTAAGCTAATTTTATTTTGTGCCTTTCATTTAATATAAACTTATCATTTTACACATACATAAAACATTTAATTTTTTCGCACTATTTTTTAATCTTTTCTTCAATGTAACTTATTCTTTTTATTAGAATACAAATTTAAAACTTAATAGTGAAAAATCAATACTAAAGAATATATAAAGTATTTTATAGACTTTTCAAAGAATCTAAATAACTAATCATGTTAGTGGCTGCCAGTTGAATGTCATTTCGAATTGTAGCATTTATACAATTTCCAAAGTCATCAAATTGTTTCTCAACCTGAGCAACAGAAACAACTCTTGGCAAAACATAACATCCTAAATGCGAGCAAACTGTACGCAGCTGTTCTAATGATTTAGTTGCACCCAATACCCCACTTGCTAAACCAACTAAACCAACCGGTTTGCCTTTAAGAGCCGATGGGTAGCCTGAATTTTCTATCATTAGTTTTAATTTTGCTGTAAAACTGCCGTTATATTCTGGACATGCAATAATATAAGCATTAGCGGAATTTAATAAATCTCTCATTTCAGATGAATTGTCATTATCAATTTCCCCGCCAGGAAAAGGTAAATTAAATCTTTTTAACCTAATGTTAATAACACTGAAATTTTTCTTAATAAGTTCGTTTTCAATTATTTTTAAAATAAATCCAGTGTAGTTTTTCTGCTGAACACTACTGTTGATCAGGGCAATTTTGGTCATTAATTTTCTTTCTAAAGAAGAGGATAATTATTTAACTGAATTTAGTTAAAAAGTGATTCTTTTGTTATAAATATTTTGCTACCTATTTTATTTCCATCAAAATAATTTTCTACATTTTGAGATGAATGAATAATGTATTTCGATTCATTTTGAAATGCAGTTACCTCAATGTTTTCACTTCCTTCAACTTCAATTACCAATTTTGAGGTTTGCTGAGGTAAAAGCCCATCTGCTACATCATTTATATATTCAGTGTTAGTAAGTCTGGCCAATGAGCTTAAACTGCTTTCTGTTTTTGTTGAATCAGTAGCCATTCCATCAGTCATCCAGATACCGTTTGTTTTTACAATCTCAAAAGATTCATCATTATTATGACTAAATGTTAGTTTATTCCAATTATTCTTATCCGATTTAATAACAGTTTCATTTCTAAAACTATTCACATCTTTGTTAAATGTCATATCAAGAAATCCGTCGACTTCATATACATCGTTTTCATCCATTAATCTTACAAAGGTTGACATAGATCTTGGTTGCTGAAAAGCAAATTTCCCAATTATTAAATTTACCACTTCTTTCCCGCTTTCATTTACAACAACTCTTGTAGCAGATGAATCCACTTGATACTCAGCCCACTTTGCTTTACTTCGAGCAGCAACTCTTTTAGGCTTTAGCTTAACAAGTTCATTAAAAATGTTTTCAATTTTAAAGTTTGGCACTGTATAATTTTTTAAATCCGGACCAGAAACTTTCCAAATATCATCATCCTTTAAAAACTTTACTTCCTCACCTTTTTTTGATTTCGGAAAGATTGAAAAACTTGTAATTGAACTTGTATCAACAGAAACAATATTTTTTCTGAACGAACGTTCTTTTTTCGTAGATTCAGAAGTGAAAATTAAAATTACTGCTATTAACATAACAGCAAAAACTATCCAAAGAGTCTTATTAGAGTTTTTATTAAACATAATCAGTCGATTTTATAATATTTCTTATTTTCTTTTTATACTGAGATCTTACAACTCCAAAAATTATTATCAAACAAATAGGTAATAAGAAATTAGTATACTTAACTAGTGTTTTTGTTCCTTCTTCGAGCTGAGCATCGAGAGGTCTGGATGTTACACCTTTTGTTCTCAGCTCAATTAATCCTGTATCGTCTGATAACCAATCCAAAGCATTGGTCATTAAACTAACGTTATCCGGTTGGAGTTGTTGAGCACCCTGGCCTTCTCCATTAACAGCAAAATCGCCATCACTAAAAACAACCATTTTAGAATACGTATTGTTATAAATATTTCCTTCCATTGCAACGGCAACAGGTATTGAGGACATTTGAAAATCACTGCTGCCCCACTGTTTTGAAATATCAAAGTAAAGTGGCAAGGTTTCCAGAGACGCTTTTTCGGAAGTAGTTGCAAGAGTAACATAGCTAATTGTTGTATCTTTTGGAGCAATGGTTAGCGAACTTGCAAAAGGAAACATTACTGATTCTAATCCTTTGGTAATTGGGTGATCGGTAAATTGTGAAATTATGGGTAAGTAAGGAAAACTTACCGGAGTATTCATTCTGAACATTCCCTGCTGCTGTTGTACCATTATACTGCTGCAATTTGCATCAAGAATAAAATTTTCCTCAATAGTTACTCCAAACTTGTTTAACCAATTTGAGTAACCTGTAGAAACTAATTCTCCTGATGCAGTTTGGAAATTACCTTTAACATTATTTATTGCTAAAAGAAGTCTTCCGCCACGAGCTAAAAATTGTTCTAAATAATTAAAATCTCTATCAATAATTGAATCTGTCGGGGCAATAATTGCTACAGTGTTATATTCCGCTGGAACTCCGTTTGTATCGGAAAAATTGAACGGTTTTACATCATACATTACATTAAGCTGTATATTCAATTGTTGCAGTGCTCCAACTCCAGGCTCACCATTACCTTGTAAAAGTCCTATAACAGGTCTATCTTTAACGGAAATCTTTTTAATTCCCGATGAGAGAGAATACTCCATTGCAGCACCGGGCTGTATAAATGGAATTGGTTCTTTTTTATCGCCCATTTGAATTAATGCACCCAAATAAGCTTTTTGCTGTTTTAACTGGTCTTTATCTCTAACATTGATCATGATTGGTGAAATCCCATTTTGTTGAGCTTTCATTTCTGTTTCTTGATCCTTGTTAGGATTAATAAATTCGTAAACAACTTGGCCATCTGAAAGGTTAGAATATTCAATTAATAGGTCTTTAAAATCTTGCCTTACCTTTTCAATATCAGGAGGTAAATCTTCTGAGAAATAAGATGTAACCGTAACAGGCTCATCCAAATTTTCCAAAATATCGGTAGTTGCATCACTTAATGAATATCTTTGATCTGCTGTAAGATCCAATCTGAAAAAATATCTTGTTGATAATACATTGACTAGTATTAAAATTCCAATTACTAAAAACAGTGTGGTCTGAACTTTTCGTTTTGTTAGCATAATTCTCTATTACTCAATTATATTTCGTTTTGATAAAACTGTGTCGGCCAATAATAAACTCGTAAGCGTTATAGAGAAGAAATAAATAATATCTTTCGAATCTAAAACTCCTCTGGAAACGGATTCATAATGAGTTGATAAACTCAGGTAATTAAAAAAGTAGGCTATTGTACCAGTAAAACTGCTGGCTAATACATCAAAAATTATTAAGAAAAATACACCAATAAACAAGGCTAAGAGAAAAGCAACTATTTGATTATTTGTAATACTACTAGCAAATAATCCAATACTTGTAAAAGCCATGCTCATAAGTAACATTCCTAAATAACCACTCCAAACCGATCCATGGTCAATAGGGCCCAAAAAAGATACACTAATGTAATATGGTACTGTTAAAAGTAGCGCAACACCAATTAACATTATCACAGCTAAAAATTTCCCAACAACTACCTGCCAGTCCGTAATTGGCTTGGTTAATAAAAGTTCTAATGTACCACTTCTCTTTTCTTCAGCCAACATTTTCATTGTTAATGCAGGAATAAAAAAGAAAAGTGTCCAATAAGCAACAGAGAAAAAAGGCATTAGAGTTGCTTGACCAATAAAAAATATGTCAGACCCAAATAACCATGTAAAAAAACCGCTTAACCCAAGAAATACCACAAGTAAAATGTAAGCGGCTAACGAATCAAAGAAAGTTTTAAACTCTCTTTTTGCAATTGTCCAGATAGAGTTCATATAAATACCTAAAAGTAACCTTGTAACTAATCATGCCTCGACTCTGCTCAGCACGAAATATTTAATTAGTTGTCAAATCTCTAAATATATCTTCTAGTTTTGTTTCAATTGGAGTAAGTTCAGAAAGAACCCAATTATTTTTCACACACATTTCAAAAATAGGTTTTCTTGAGCTTAAATCATCCTTACTATTAACAAAAAAAGTATTATTGTTTTCTGCAACGGGATCTACCAAACCAACGGTATCTAAAGCCTGAAGTGTAGTTATAACTTTATCTTTATCCTCTGCTTCAGTTATACCAACCCTCAACATCTCCTGTCCTTGTGCTTGTTTTCTTAATGATTCAGATGTGCCATCTGCTACAATTTTACCATCATTAATAATTAGAATTCTATCACATGTTGCCTCAACTTCAGGTAAAATATGTGTACTAAGAATTACCGTTTTTTCACGACCAATTTCTCTAATAAGATTTCTTATTTCTACAATTTGATTAGGATCTAAACCTGTTGTTGGCTCATCAAGAATTAAAATTTCGGGATCATGTATTAAAGCCTGAGCTAATCCAACCCTTTGCTTATATCCTTTTGATAGTTCCGCAATTTTTTTATGCTTCTCAACATTTAAACCACAGACTTTTACCATTTCTACAATTCTACCTTGAATTTTATTTTTCGGTACATTTTGCAATTCTGCAATAAATTCAAGATACTCCAATACGAGCATATCCTGATAGAGTGGGTTGCTTTCAGGTAAATAACCTATTAACGGTTTTATACTCTCCGGCGCTTCAAGGACAGATATATTATTAATTTTTACATCTCCATCTGACGGAGCCATAAAACCTGTAATAATTTTCATTGTGGTAGTTTTACCTGCTCCATTTGGGCCTAGAAATCCCAAAACTTCGCCAGTTTTAACCTCAAATGAAATATTATCTACTGCACGTTGATTTTGATATTTTTTGGTAAGATTATTTACTGAAACACTCATATATCACTAAACCTATAATTTTTTAACGGCTCAAAATTAAAAACAGATTAAAGAAAATTCAAGATGAAATATAGATTTTTTGAACATTTCTACAAAATAAAGGTATAAATAGTTTCAATATTTTTTTTGCAATATTTTAATACCTTCTTTACTAGCTACAATTACTTTTGTTGTAAGTCTTAAAAATAATCCATGCTCTACAATTCCTGCCTTATTCTCTAATTTTTCCGCAAGTTCAAACGGATTTTGAATTACACCAAAATTTGAATCGATTATATAATTTCCTTCATCTGTAATAACAGGAGTCCCGCCTTCATATCTCCTTAAATTCGGTTCTCCATTAATAGTGTCAATAAAAGCTTCAATTAAGGGGTATGCGAATTTTACTACTTCAATAGGAACTGCCCATTTTTCACCAAGCTTTGTTGATAATTTGGATTCATCAACTATAGCAACAAATTTTTCACTTGCTTGAATCAAAATTTTTTCACGAAGATGAGAAGCACCACCGCCTTTAATAAGATTTAGGTATTTATCAACTTCGTCAGCCCCATCAATAGTTAAATCAATTGATTGCTTATCGTGAAATGATATAAGAGGAATGTTTAATTCGTTTGCTAATTTTTCAGTCTGTACTGAACTGGGTATAGCTACAATATCTAATAATTCGCCAGTTCTTATTGCCTCAGCTAATCTATGGATTGCATAAAAAACCGTGCTACCTGTTCCTAATCCAACTGTCATTCCGGATTCAATATCCTCTACAGCTTTTTCTCCGGCCAGTTTCTTAAATTCTTCGTACATATTCCACTCAAATCACTTTGGATTTGTTGCAAAAACTGTTAATTCTGTAATAAATCCTCTGTCGTTCATTTTCAAAGATGAAACAACAGCATGAGCAATATCTTCACCTAAAAGTTTTGTTGGATTAAAATCTCTTCTTTCACCACCTGCATTTACAAAAAACTCTGTTTGAACTTCAGATGGATTTATAAGGATTACTCTTACATTATGAGGTCTTAATTCTGCTCTCCAACATTCTGTCATTCCTCTTAGAGCAAATTTTGATGCTACATATGCCGTTCCGCCAGGAAATCCCTTAGTTGCCGCAGTTGAAGCAATATTTATAATTGCACCAGAATTTTGCTTAACAAATATTTTTGATGCTTCACGAGCAGCCAGAGCAGCACCAATAACATTGGTTTGAAGAATACTATTAAAACTATCAGCATCTAGATTTTCAAGTTTTTCAAATGTACCAAATCCAGCATTGTTAACTAATACATCTAGGCTTCCAAATTTATTTTGAATTTCTTCAAAAAGTCTAATTACATCTTCTTCTTTAGATACATCAGATACAATTGGGATTAAATCATTATCTGCAGCAGTATTTTCTAATCTTTCTTTATTTCTTCCCGTTATAATAACTTTGGCCCCCTTTTCTTTCAGCATCAAAGCCGTAGCTAATCCTATTCCAAGAGATCCGCCTGTAACCAAAACTAATTTATCTTTAAGATTCATAATCATTCCTAAATTTATTGAGACTAAAGTTAATCTCACCAATACGAAATATCAACAATTATCGTATGAATATTGAAACTTCCGGGTATATGCTAGTCTCTTGAGATTAAACATTGATATGGGTAAATTTTATGTTCAATAAAAATAGAGTTCGTGAAAGGAAAAACATTGAATAAAAGTAATGTATATATAGAAACATACGGCTGCCAAATGAATCTGGCAGATACTGAAATTGTACAAGGAGTTTTATCGAATAAAGGTTATGATCTAACAGATAATATAAATAACGCAGACGTAGTGCTATTAAATACATGTAGTATAAGGGAAAATGCCGAACAGCGGATTTATGGTAGACTGGGAAACATAAAAACACTTAAAAATGATAAACCAAATTTGGTAATAGGAATACTTGGCTGTATGGCCGAAAGGTTACGTGATGATTTGGTAAAAGATAAAAAAGTTGTTGATTTAGTTGTTGGTCCTGATGAGTATAGAAGATTACCCGAATTTATTGATACTGCATTTTCCGGAGAAAAAGGCATTGGAGTAAAACTCTCAAAAACGGAAACTTATGATGATCTCCTTCCATATAGAGTAAATGACGATGGATTATCTGCTTGGATTTCTGTTATGCGGGGTTGTGATAAATTCTGTACATTTTGTGTTGTCCCTTTTACAAGAGGAAGAGAAAGAAGCAGAAGCATTGAATCTGTTGTAAACGAAGTTAATAAATTATCTAAAAACGGCTATAAAGAAGTTACTCTACTTGGACAAAATGTTAATTCATATTTAGATAATGGACGAGATTTTGCCGATTTACTAGCTGCGGTTGCTGTGGTTGATAAAACCATAAGAGTAAGATTTTCGACATCACATCCGCAAGATTTTTCAGATAAGCTACTCTATACAATATCAGAGCATAAAAATTTATGCAACTATATTCACCTTCCGGTTCAATCAGGCTCTAATAGGATTCTGGAACTTATGAATAGAACTTATACCATTGAACATTATTTGGGAATTATTGAAAAAGCCAGAAAAATAATTCATGGTGTATCTTTTTCTACAGATATAATTTCAGGCTTTCCTTCCGAAACCTATGATGATCACCTGGCAACTTTGGAAGTAATGAGAACAGTAAGATACGATGGTGCTTATATGTTTAAGTATTCCCCAAGAGAGGGAACAAAAGCTTATAGAATGGAAGATGATGTTGATGAGGGGACAAAATCAAAAAGACTGACAGAAATTATTGATGAACAGCAGAAAATTTCATTTGAGATTAATCAAGAATTAATTGGGACTGAAACTGAAATTTTAATTGAAGGATTTAGCAAAAAATCTAATGATTTTCTTGCCGGAAGAACAGACACAAATAAAGTTGTAATAATTCCAAATGACAAAAATATTTTTAAAGCTGACTTCGTAAATGTAAAAATAAATAAAGCCACTTCAGGAACTCTATTTGCTGACATCTTAAGAAAGGTGAATTTGAGTAAAGAAAAAACTCAAAAAATAGCATGATAAAAACAATAACTTATAGAATAATATTTTTTATTTTATTTTTTGCGTCTATACTTTCTGCTCAAAATACTAATGTAATATCTCAATTAAAAAAAGTAGAAAAAGGAGAAATTGAAAAAGTTAAGGAGGAATTACAGCGGCTAAAAAAAAATAATGAAGGTGATCCGAATGTGATTTTTTTAGAAGCCGTAGTTACTGAAAATGGTGAAAAATCTAACAGTCTTTATGAAGCCGTATATAACAATTTCCCTAACAGTAAGTTTGCCGATGCAGCATTATTCAGAAGTTACTCCTATTACTATGCATTAGGTCTTTATAAAAAAGCCGATGGATTAAAAAATCGTCTAAAAACCGACTACCCGAAGTCCGCATATCTTAAAAATATTGAACAAAGTTTACCATCAGTTGACGACATGATTTTAGTAAATAAAAGTCCATATAAAATTAGAAAGCCAGGGAAAGAAAAATTTACGGTACAGGCCGGAGCATTTGGTAATTTTAAAAATGCAGAAAAATTAAAAAGTGAATTTATTAGTGATGGCCTTCAATCAAAAATTTCCATGAAGAGAGTAAATAATATTCAACTTAATATTGTGACTGTTGGAAGGTTCAATTCAAAAGCAGATGCTAATGATTTTATCAAATTATTAAAACAAAATTATTCATTAACGGGCCGAGTAATTCCATTGGATTAAAATGCTTTATGGAATTAATATTTTTAGGAACAAGCTCCGGTAGAACTTCACTTAATCGCTATCATTCATCCATTCTTTTCAAAGATGAGTCAAATATTATTTTAATTGATAGCGGTGATGGAGTTTCAAAAGCGTTACTAACTCTAAACATTTCCTTCAATTCTATTACTGATATTGTAATTTCTCACTACCATTCAGATCACTTAGCCGGTTTACCGTCTCTGCTTACTCAAATGATAATATTAAAAAGAACCAAGAAACTTAGAATTTTCACCCACATTAAATTGATAAATAGGCTAAATGAGTTTTTACGTACAAGTTATTTATTTTCCGAAACATTTAAATTTCCTTTAGAAATACTTGGCTTTGAACATGATTCACAAAAAGTAGTTCACAATAATTTTAAATTTATAGCTAAGAAAAATTCACATATTAGGAACAAACATAATATTGACGATAATACTCTTCCTTTTCTGTCTTCAAGTTTTCTCTTTCAAGCAGAGAATAAAAATATAGTTTACACTTCTGATATTGCATCTACGGAAGATCTATATTTATTTTATAATAAAGAAATTGATATTTTTATTGTAGAAGCTACACATGTTCCGCTAACAAAAATTGAAACTGCTTTAACTATTTTTAGTCCTAATAAGACCTTTCTCACGCATATTGATAATGAAAATTATCTTATTAAGTGGCTTGATAGTTTTACTGAGTTAAAAAGAAAAAAAATTTCAATAGCAAATGACGGTGAAAAAATAGATTTATAATAAAAATTGTCAGACACCAAATTAGTATCTGACAAACTTGACTATTTCATTAAAATTTGTTCCTAACTTCTGGACTCGCGACAACAATATTTGAACTTACTTAAAAAAATGACATTTTTTCAGAGATGAAATCTAAATTTCAAAATTTATTTATATTATATTGATTTTTGATTGAATTTTAACTTTTTTAAAGATATATATAATTATAGGTTTTGTCATTTTGGCGCACAAGGTATTTTAAGAATGAGTAATCATGGAATAATTGGAAAATCGAAACAGATTAACGACCTAATTGATATTTCCCTACAAGTCTCGCAATCGGATATTTCCGTTTTAATTTATGGAGAAAGCGGTGTTGGAAAAGATCTATTCGCTAAAGCAATTCACAATTTTAGTAAAAGAAAAAACAATAAATTAATAAGTGTAAATTGCGGTGCAATTCCGGAGGGGATACTGGAAAGTGAGTTATTTGGGCATAAAAAAGGATCATTTACTGGAGCCGTAGATGATAGGAAGGGATACTTTGAACTTGCAGATGGCGGAACACTTTTTCTCGATGAACTTGCAGAAATGCCGTTAACAACTCAAGTAAAACTTCTTAGGGTTTTGGAGACAAATGAATTCTTACCGCTTGGAAGCGAAATAACAAAAAAAGTAGATGTGAGAATAATTGCAGCCACAAATAAAGATTTACAAATTGAAGTTGATGCAAAACGATTTAGAAAAGATTTATATTTCAGGTTAAAAGCTGTAACTCTTTATATTCCACCTTTACGTGAAAGAAAGGATGATATAAATTTAATGATTGAGCATTTTCTTTCTAATTATTTTAAAAAAAATAGTGCAGCGACTACTTCAATAACTCCTGATGCTTATGAATTGTTAAATAATTATTACTGGCCAGGTAATGTTAGGGAATTGAAAAATGTGATTGAAACTGCTGCTGCATTAAATACAAATGGTAAATTAACAAGAGACTCATTTATAAATTTATTATCAAACCCAAGAATTGAGGAAGAGAATAGAAATCTTCCAATATCGCTGCATAAAACTACTGAGGCTCTTGATAGAGAAATAATTTTAGGTGCCTTAATTGAAATTAAAAAAGATTTAAACGAATTAAAGAATTTTGCATATGGGAGAAATATCCCTAATCAAAAGACAAATGAAATAGCAGAAATAAGTGAGATTTTACCTCTGGATGTTTTAGAGGAAGAAGCAATAATTAATGCAATAAACTTTACAAAAGGAAATAAAAGAAGAGCTGCTAAATTACTTGGTCTTAGTGAACGAACGCTCTATCGCAAAATTAAGGAATATGGAATATAAATTTAAATCAAGATTACTATGAAAAAACTTCTTAGTGTAACTTTAAAATATTGGTTAATTTCTTCAATCATTTTTATATCCGGCTGTTCATATTCATTTACCGGATCATCGGTTCCTGATCATCTAAAATCTATAGCTATACCATTTTGTGTTGATAGAAGTGGAAGTGGGGAACCAACTATGGCGGATGATTTTACCAATACGTTAATTGAGCAGTTTATAAGCGATAACTCACTTGCAGTAACCGAGAAATCCAAAGCCGATGCTTTTTTGGATTGTACTATTAATTCAATTTCGGATGCACCAACAGTTATTCAGGGTGGAGAAAATGTTTCTACAAGAAGACTAACCATAAATGCACGTGTTATTTATAAAGATTTTGTAATGAAAAAAACCGTGTTTGATAAGAAATTTTCAAATTACGGTGACTATGAAAATCAAGGAGACATCCCGACAAAAAGAAGTGAAGCAATTCAACTTGCCATTGATAGGCTTGCTGAAGACATTTTATTGGCCGTTGTTTCCGATTGGTAATAAATTGTAACATCATCCAATTATCAGTATATTTATTATTCCATTTATTCAATTTTGTTTATCCAGAATTCAGGTACGAAAGCAACAAATTTTGGTAAACAAAATTTTTTGTTTAAATTAAATTTTAATATTGATAGGTATTATATGATATTTGATGAAATAGTATTGATAGCTTACATTCTTACAATGTTCGTACTACTATTTTTTGCCAGTCACGGAATTATTATGATATTCTATCATAGAAAGTATATTGAGAATGTCCCCTCTTCTAACGACCAACTAAAATTGGATAAAAAGGTAACAATTCAACTGCCGCTCTACAATGAACAATATGTAGCTGAAAGACTGATTAATTCGGTTTGTAAAATTGATTACCCTAAAAATCTATTAGAAATACAAGTGTTGGATGACTCTACAGATGAAACCGTTAAAATTGTTAGCGATATTGTAAAAAAGAAACAAATATTGGGTTTTGATATAAGCCATGTTAGAAGAGAAAATAGGAAAGGTTATAAAGCAGGAGCTCTTAAAGAGGGATTAAAACATGCTAAGGGTGAGTTAATCGCAATATTTGATGCTGACTTTGTCCCAAATCCAGATTTTCTAAAAAATACATTAAAATATTTTACCAATTCTAAGATCGGAATGGTTCAGACCAGATGGGAGCATTTAAATGAAGATTATTCTATATTAACAAGAATACAAGCACTTGCACTTAATGGTCATTTTGTAATGGAACAACCAATTAGAAATAGAGCCGGATTCTTTATTAATTTTAATGGTACCGGTGGTGTTTGGAGAAAAAATTGTATTGAAGATGCCGGAAATTGGCACGATGATACAATTACTGAGGATTTGGATTTGAGTTATAGAGCTCAATTAAATGGATGGAAATTTATTTACTTACGAGATATAACAACACCAGCAGAACTGCCTGCTAAAATGAATGCTCTTAAAGCACAACAATTTAGGTGGACTAAAGGAGCAATTGAAACAGCAAAAAAACTTTTACCGCAAGTATGGAAAGCAAAATTACCATTACGAGTAAAACTTCAATCTACTTTCCATCTATCTAACAACATTGTATTTCCATTTATTTTAATTGCAGGCATATTAAATGTACCTCTGATATTTATAAAAAATAGTGGTCCATATTCCATTTTTTTCAATTTCATGTCTGTATTTGTAATTGCATTCTTAAGTTCTTTTTTATTCTATCTTTTGGCTCAAAAAGATGTTTATTCTGATTGGCGAAAAAAAATAGCACTCTTCCCCATTTTTATGGCTGGTAGCATGGGATTTGCAGTAAATAATTCAAGAGCTGTATTCGAGGGATTAATGGATAGAAAAAGTGAGTTTGTTAGAACACCCAAATTTAGGTTGGTTAAGAAAAGTGATTCAATAGTATCTAACTCATCTTACTTATCTGCATTTAAATTTGATTCTACAATTTTTGTTGAAGTTGTATTATCTTTTTACTGCTTAATTGGTGTTTTTGCGTCTATATATTTTATGGAAATTGCTGCCCTGCCATTTCAACTAATGTTCTTTATAGGATTTTCATCAGTAGCAGCTTTGTCAATAAAACATTCTATTGAAAAAAAATAATTCTTAAGGACTTTAAGTTAATGGATAAATTTGCTTTAGTATATGAGTTTAATAATAATTCACCACTCATTACATATAAAGCAGCCAAAGAATTAGAAGCTAAGAATTATCCGGAAGCATTAGAATTGTTGCTTCGCGCTATAAAAAAATATCCTTACTATGCAACTACCTACTTTGTTTGTTCAACAGCATTAGCTCATAATAATGAATTTGAAAAAGCCAAAGAAATGCTTTCGAAAGGGAATGATTTACTTGGTGAAAGAGCAACATTTGATTACTATTCAGAATTAATAGATAAAATTAGAAGAGAGTCAAACGGAATAGGCATTAATTTTGATGACGCTGTTAATGAAATTCTTAACGAATCATTTTTAGAGCCGGAAGATTTTGATACATCAACAGATTTGGAATTACTAGATGAAAATCCGGAATCTTCAAAGCCGGTTAATACAAGAAGTAATGAAGAAAATTCAATAATAACAGAAACTCTTGCAGAAATATATGCATCGCAAAATAACTTTGAAGAAGCATTGGAAATTTACGAAAAACTCAAAACGATTAAGCCTGAGCTTGTTGAAAAATTTGATTCTAGAATTGCCGAACTCAAAATTGCAATGGATAATAAAAAGAACAAAAGATTTGGAAATTAATTGTAAACCCTCATTATTTAAGCCTTTCACAAAATTTTTAGAAATAATTATTCGTACTTGGAGATAAAATGACTAAATCAAGAAAAATTATTGTTAATAAATTAATAGATGATAATTCATCAGAATTTGATTACAAAAATAAAGAAACTGCTATTATATTAGCAGCAGGGCATGGGAAAAGGATTAAATCTCAAACATCAAAAATGCTTCACAAAATTTGGAGAAAATCTACCGTACAAAGAGTTTTCGAAGCATGCAAAAATGGCTTACCTAAATCAAATTCAATAATTGTAACCGGAATAAAAGCCGAAGATGTAATAGAAGTAATTGGCCGGAAAAAAAATAACTTATTTGCTTTTCAAGAAGAACAGAATGGTACCGGACATGCTGTGCAAATTGCTCTGCAAAAGATTGAGAAAAAGAAGTTTGATGGTATTGTCTACATACTTCCCGGTGATATGGGCTTAATTGATGAACAAACTATGAAAATGTTCAGGAAAGAATTTATAAAATCCAAAACAGATATGATGGTTTTAACCGGAATGTATGAAGGGGATCCGAGTGAAAATAGTTATGGCAGAATTGTAAGAGTTAAAAATATGGATGATGCCGGAAAACCGGCAGGACAGGATGCCGGGAAAGTTATTGAAATTATGGAGCACAAAGATATTCTCAGCATTGATAGCAATAAACCACTAGTCAGAAAATTTAATGGTAAAAATTATTCCTTTAGCAGAGAAGAGTTAATTAAAAATAACGAGTTTAACTCCGGAGTATTTGCATTTAAATTTGAGTATTTGGTTAAGCTAATAAGTAAAATAAAAAGTGATAATGTTCAGGGTGAAATATACATAACAGATTTAATTGCACTTTTTAACAAAAGCGGACTGACTGTTGGTGCAGTAAGTGCAAAGCAACAACATGTAATTATGGGTTTTAATAATAAGTCAGTCCTGAAAGAAATGGATGCGATTGCACGAAAATTAGTTTATGAACAAGTAAAAGACATTATTGTTATTGCAGATCCTGATGACTTTTTTATTGACGATGAAGTAATAAAAGAGATTGTTAAAATGGACAAAAAGGGGAAGCCGCTTGATATAAAAATAGGAAAAGGTGTACATGTTGGAAAAGGTGTACGATTAAATTATAATTTAAAGTTAAGAAAAAATGTTTATGTAGAAGGAAATGTAAAATTTGGTCAAAATGTTATTGTAGGTGAAAATGTTCATCTATCCTGTTTCCCTAATCAAAAATTAGAATTACAGGATAATGTTGAAATTTTATGGGGAGATCTAATAAAAGGAAATATTATTATCGGTAAAAATTCGAGGATTGAATCGAGTGTAAATATTACCGGGAGTGATGAATATCCAACAGTAATTGGGAAAAATGTAACAATAAAAGGTACAAGCTATCTGTTCGGATCTATTGTTGATGATGACCTTTTTATTGAGCATAGTGTGCTAATTAAAAAGAAAGTTGATAAACTAATCAGAAAAGATGGTGAGATCCAAAAAATAAGATTTTTCTTACCAATGCCCGAAGGTATTGATACAATAGAAGATTTAAAAAACTAGCAGTATTTCTTACATTAACTTAAAAAAAGTATGAATTCTAATAGCGATATAATTTATAAATATAACGGAGCAAAATCGCTGGTGATGCTCCACGAGAAATATATTAATAAATTTTATGAGACGTGGTTAAAAGCTAAGAAACTTAGTATAACCTTACCTGAAACAGATGATAAAGATTATGAGTCGCTCAATACTTTGCTAAGACACGTACTAAGATCCTCAAGAGGTTATATAGTTTGGATTTGTGAAAAATTAAATCTTCCCGATCCGGAAATTAAAAATGCACCTGAACCTGATAGAATTGAACAGTTGGCAAAAGCATATATTGAGCACCTATTAGATAGATGGAAAATTCCATTAAATGAAGTCGAAGAGAAAAAGTTTATTGATGACAGTTTTATCTCTAATTGGGGAACTCATTATTGTATAGATGCAATGCTTGAACATGCTGTAATGCATCCGATACGCCATGAATTTCAGTTACAAAAACTCATAAAAATATTTGAAGATGCAATAGGGTAGGATTATTGAGACAAAAACTTAGAATAAATACCTTTTAAAAAGTAAAAAGCGATTTCAGAATATCCGGAATCGCTTTTCTAATCTATATTAAAGTGTAAATTGAGTACTTACTTTGTTTCCAATCCGTTAACAAATTTGGTAAGTCTGGCTTTTTTTCTAGCAACATTATTTCTATGCAATCTTCCTTTACCAGCAGTTTTATCCAGAAAAGATACCGCTTCTTTTAATGAAGTTTCACCAGTTGCTTTATCACTTGAATCGAAAACCTTTTTCACCAATGTTTTAATTTTAGAAATAGAAGCTTTATTGCGTAATCTTTTTTTCTCACTCGTTCTAATTCTTTTCTTAGCAGACTTATGATTTGCCATACTTAACCCATCCAAAATTATTAAGACAGGAAATTTAGAGAAATTATTTTTCTTCTGCAACTTAAAATTTTTCAAAACTTAAGAATAATTACTATTTTTGCAGTCACATTAAAATTGAAAGATTAAAAATTGCTAAAGATTAATGAAATTTTCTACTCAATACAAGGCGAGGGTATAAGTTCAGGGTTGCCATGTATATTTATTCGTCTTACATTCTGTAATTTAAGATGTTCTTATTGTGATACGGAATATGCGTTTTATGAAGGTAGAGATATGACAATAGACGAAATATTTAATGAAATAAATAAATATGATTGCAATCTAGTAGAAGTAACAGGTGGAGAACCTCTAGTTCAGGGTGAAAGCATTGATTTGATGAAAAAATTATGCGATTCAGGATATAACGTGATGCTGGAAACCGGAGGAAGTTTATCAATCCAAAATGTTGATAAAAGAGTTAAAACAATTATTGATTTTAAATGCCCTTCCAGTAAAATGATTGATAAAAACGATTTTTCGAATGTAGAGTATTTAAGACCTACTGATGAGGTGAAATTCGTTATAGGAAATCAAGAAGATTATGAGTGGTCAAAAAAAATTATAAAAAAATATAAATTAGATAAAAAATGTGAAATATTATTTTCACCGGTTTTTAACCAGCTAACTAATAAAGAGTTGGTTAACTGGATTTTAGCTGATAATTTGAAAGTAAGATTTCAGACACAATTACACAAAAATATTTGGGAACCAGATAAAAGAGGCGTATGAAAATTGCAAAAGAATTTCGATGGGAAATGGGTCACCGACTCAAAAGCCATAAAGGGAAATGTATAAATTTACATGGACATTCTTATAAATTACTAGTTGAGTTTACGGGAGGTGTTCAAGATAATGGAATGGTGATTGATTACTTTGATGTTAAGGAAATTATAGGTCCAATAGTTGATAAACTGGATCATTCAGTAATAATTTCAAATGACGATTTAGAACTAAAAGAAGCTATACAAAAATTAAAATCTAATTATGTGTTAGTAGATTTTGAATCAACTGCCGAAAATCTATGTTATTATTTTTTAAATAAAATTAAGTCTGCTGAATTGCCAAAAAACTTGAAAAGTATTATGGTAAAAGTCTTTGAAACTGAGAACACTTATGCAGAAGAATCAATTTCGTTATAGAAATAATAATTAAGAAAATCCCCTTGGATGTTTTTCCAGATACGGTTTTAATAGTAAATCTTCGTTTAACACATGATTAACTAACCAGCGTTTTAAAAATTCTACTATTTCAGGAGCCTTTTTTTCTATCTCATCAGTAGTTTTTGTCTCAATTATCTTTTGTTTTAATTCGTTTAGCTCGCTTAGTAAGGTTGAATGTAGTCCGCGATGATGCAAACTATTTGGGTATTGAATATTTCTTTGTATTGATTCTTCTCTTTGAAAATGACCTTTGGCATAATTATGAAACTGGCTAAATGCTTCCAGTAAAAGATCTTTTTCTTCAGGTGTTTGTAATATTAATTCAATGGTGTTTATTAGGTTTATTAAAAATTGATGATCGTAATCTATAATATCATTACTTACACTCATCCCGCTGCGCCAGATAATTGCCATAAAAATTCTTCCCTTTATATTTTCCCCTTAATAACAATTATCGAATTTTGAAAAAGAAAATTCAACAATTTATTATGAAAAAATTTTACCATCTATTCATAAAGTATAATTTGATACCACCAACATAAAATAATGCTCTATAAGTTTCATCAAATTCTAAGACCGGATTCCAAGAATGGAGATATTTAAGATTACCATAAACAGAGACCGGACTTTCCCCAATACTCAATTCAAAATTTAATCCACCATAAATACCAAAATTTCCAGTCCCCTCAGTTTGATATAAAAATCTGCCATTTTCATCTTTTCGTTCTTCATCTACAAGGGAAATAGAAAGTCCTCCCAAGCCGGACATAAGAAAAATCCCTTTTGAAAAAAAGATATATTGCAAACCTGAAAAAATTACAACCTGTTTTAATATTGCATTGCCTCGCGTTCCTCCATCAATCGCAGACAAATAGGATGATTCTTTATAATAGTATTGAATTGAACCATCTAAAGTAAGTTTATTACTAATTGGAATCCCAAGAGAACCGCCAAAAATCAGTCCTGTGTTTGATTTATAGATATTTTTAAAGCTTTCTGATCGAATAGAAAGTCCACCAATAAATAAAGATAAAGAAACTGAATTATTTGCTGAATTCTGAGCGTATAAAATATTGCTCAAAAGAATAAGAATTAAAAAATGTAATTTTTTCAAATTAAGTTCGGGAAGTTTATTCAAAATACAATTGTATTATAGATTTGAATTTAAAAAGATTTCACTAAATTCAAAATTTCCGGGAGAATTTCTCCGGATTTTCCAAAAATGGAAAAGTCTGCCTGATAAGTTAGTTCCGTTTGTTCAATATTAATTTCTACTAAATATGAACCATATTGTTTAGCTGTAATTGGAATATAAGCAGCTGGATATACTATTGCAGAAGTTCCAACAACAAAACATATATCGCATTCTTTTGCCTTTCTTTCCCCATTTGGAAACGCATCTCCTCTTAGGTTTTCACCAAACCACACTACATCCGGTCTTATAAGTCCACCACATTTTTCACATTTTGGTACCTTATTATCATATTCAAAATTTTGGTGGTTATAAAATTTATTACAATCTATACAAAAATTTCGTACAATACTTCCATGAAGCTCATCAATATTATTACTGCCAGCTCGTGCATGTAAGTTATCTACATTCTGAGTCACTACATTAACCTCGAAATATTCTTCCAGTTCAGCTATTGTAAAATGTCCTGGATTTGGTTCTGTAGTTTCTACAATATTTCTTCTGTATTGATACCACTCCCAAACCATATCCGGATTTTTCATAAATGCATCAAAACTTGCTAATTCTTCCGGTTTTAGTTTGCTCCAAAGCCCATCCTCGCCACGAAAAGTAGCAATTCCACTTTCAGCTGAAATTCCTGCACCTGTAAAAAACAGTAATGACTTTGCTTTTTTTAATTTTTCTATGAAATCAGGTTTGAATTCCACATAAACTCCTAGCTTCGTTAAAATAGGGTT